>Ga0316217_10000529_pt1 | contig 54509 bp, 50 predicted proteins | sample 1anoAmetaG_FD_203633 | JGI IMG/M metagenome (GOLD analysis project Ga0316217, IMG submission 203633) | Freshwater microbial communities from Trout Bog Lake, Wisconsin, USA - 1anoA | ecosystem: Environmental > Aquatic > Freshwater > Lake > Hypolimnion/Profundal zone | place: USA: Wisconsin...
TCGTCCTTTTTCCTGGCGGTTCGTATTCGGTTGGAAAGAGCTGCCCTGCGAAGTCAAACTTTATAACAAAGGAACCGCCGAGCGTCAACCCTTTTCTGCCATCTTAATGAGTAATTTTCTCTAACCGGCATTCCGATCCCGCTGAACTCATGTGAGCCGGCCACTCCAACAAAAAATGCACGCGCGATTCCCACCGTGGGTGGGTATAACGCAATTCGAAGGAGAGAGGGGCTTTCAGCAGGCAATGAGCTATCTATCGGCGTAGGAGGTGACAAGGTTTAATAGTAATATGAAAAATTGTTCTGTCAAACGAGAAAAACACGAAATTCCGTCCCGCGCCCCGACAAGGAGCACAGGCTTTTGGAGAGTTCGTGTTTCCAGGAATACCCGCCAGCAGAGCCTAAGCCGGCAGCGCTCGTCCTTCATGACCGCTAACTCTTGGTGTAGAGCACTGCCACGGCGCGGGCGCGGATCGAACCGACCGACACGTAGCCATGCGGCTCGGAGGATTCATAGTAGATGCTGTCGCCGGGCGTGAGTCGCATGACCTCGTCGGCATAGTGAAACTCGAGCTCGCCGTCGAGGATGTACAGGAACTCCACACCTTCATGGCTATAGAAGAGGCTGCTGTCCCACTCCCTTTGCTCGAACTCCACCAGGAAAGGCTCCACCTTCTTCTGGCGCATACCCGGAGCAAGCGGCTTGTACATATAGCCCTGCGCCGAATCCTTCCCCGGCCGGCGCTGGCTCCCCGTGGATTGCTCGCCGCGGGTCAGCACGAACTTCTGGCGGTCTCCCGCCTCCTCGAAGAAGTAATGGATCCCGACCTTAAGCCCCTTGGCGATCTTTAGGAGCGTCGCGATGGGAGGCGTCACCTGGTCGTTTTCGATCTGAGACAAAAGCGGCTTGGAAAGCCCCGTCATGTCGGCAAGCGCCTGCAGGGTGAGCCGCTGCTCCTGGCGCAGGCCGCGCACCTTCTCACCGAGCTTCATCTCGCGAATTTCCTGCTTGATCTTTTCTTGCACGTGTACACCCCCCAGCTTACGTCATATATATGCAAAACAGCATCCCGCGTCAAGGGGTATTTGCACGCCTCCCAGAAAGAATCCCGAATAGGCGAAGGGGTTGACATCAGTCCTTTTTTTGGCTAGGATTTTAACGGTTTATGCCGCCCCGCACTAATCCAAGGAGTAGCCCATGAAAAGTGCTCGACTCATCCTTTGCTGCCTGATCGTCTCTTGCTCCCTTTTCGCCTGCAAGAAGAAGCAGGAGGCGACCTTCTACGAATCCAACCGGAAGGAGAGCGCCGAGGCACCGGTGAAGGAAGTCCCCAAGGACATCCTCGCCACCCAGCAGGCCTTCGTTAACCTGGTGAAAGCTGCAACTCCGTCGGTGGTGAACATCTCCACGGTGGGCAAGAAAAAGCTGGTGCGCCCCTTCTTTGAGGCTTCGCCCTTCTTCGAGGACTTCTTCGGCGAGCGCGGCGGGCGTCCCCAGTATCGCAGGGAGAGCAGCCTGGGCTCCGGCTTCACCATCAACAAGGACGGCTATATCGTCACCAACGACCACGTGGTGCGCGACGCCGAGACCATCCAGGTAAAGCTCTCCAATGAGAGTGTCTACAGCGGCAAGGTGATCGGGAGCGACCCTAAGACCGACATCGCCATTATCAAGATCAACGCCAAGGAGCCGCTTCCCGCCGCGGTCTTCGGCGACTCCAGCAAGCTGCAGGTGGGCCAGTGGGCCATCGCCATCGGGAACCCCTTCGGGCTGGACCGCACCGTCACGGTCGGGGTGGTATCGGCGACCGGCCGGTCCAACATGGGGATCGAGACCTACGAGGATTTTATCCAGACCGACGCCTCCATCAACCCCGGCAACTCCGGGGGGCCGCTACTGAATATATACGGCGAGGTGATCGGGATCAACACGGCGATCGTCGCGGCCGGCCAGGGGATCGGCTTCGCCATCCCGGTCAACATGGCGAAGCAGGTGGTCACCCAGCTGATCTCCAAGGGCAATGTGAGCCGCGGCTGGCTGGGGATTTCCATTCAGGCGGTGACGGAGGAGATGGCGCGCTCCTTCGGTTTGCCGAAGAGCTACGGGGCCCTGGTGAACGACGTGGTGGCCGCCAGCCCCGCGGCCAAAGCGGGCATCCTCCAGGGTGACGTCATCACCGGTTTTGCCGGCTCCACGGTCAAGGACGTGCGGCAGCTGCAGCGCCTGGTGGCGGAAACGCCGGTCGGCAAAAGGGTCGAGGTGGAACTCTACCGGGACGGCAAGCCGCTCAAGGTCTTCGTGACGACCGCGCCTGCCGAGAGCGCGCCCGCGCAGTCCCAGAAGCCCGCCGAGGGCGAAGCTGGCCTACTGGGACTCTCGGTACAGGAGCTCGGCGCCCAGCAGCACGCCCGCGGCCTGTCGGGAGTGGTGGTCACCGAGGTGGAACCCGGCGGGATTGCCGAGGACAGCGGCATCCAGCGCGGTGACGTCATCGTCTCGGTGAACCAGAAGAAGGTGCGCAACCTGGCCGAATACCAACGGGCCATGAAGGACGCCAACGACAAGGGCACCGCGGCCCTGCTGGTCCGGAGAGGGAACGCGAGCATCTACTTCGCTTTAAAATTAAGGTAGTATCTTCGGCAAAAACTGCGTATAGTAACCCGTTGATATTACCTTCCGGGGGAGATACATGAGCCTCATAGAAAACCGGGATCAGGCCAGACGGCTCGCCAGAGCGATTGTTTCGGATGTGGCCATCTACAACCGCGACAAGGTGGAGCAGGGGATCAAGGAAGACAACATCTTCGAGATCCTGAACGACCAGCTCACCGAGGGGCGGGAGCACTTCCAGTCCCGCGTCACCAAGGAACTCGCCGCCTCCAACATCTTCGACATCGCCGTAGTCGACGTCCTGATCAAGCGGGCGGGGAAGATCGAATCCACCATCTGGTAAGCCACAACGACTTTCAGTGCACATAAGGCTCGGGCGCGCTTCATTCGAAACGCGCCCTCGCTTTTTTATGGGAGCTTATTCTCCCTGGAGTAAGACACACATGGAACCGATAGAACTCATTTTCCCGTTGGAGGGCGAGCCGGAGCGGCTGGACAGCTTCATCTCCCGCTCGGTCCCCGAGATAACCCGCTCCGCGGCGCTGCGCCTGATCGAGACCGGCCAGGTCACGGTGAACGGAACGACACAGAAACCCGCCCTGAAACTCAAGGGCGGCGAGCAGATCGTCATCATCGTCCCGCCCCCGGCAGCCGCCGAGCCGCAGGCTCAGGACATCCCGCTGGAGGTGCTCTACGAGGACTCCGAGGTCGTGGTGGTTAACAAGGCCGCCGGCATGGTGGTGCACCCCGGCGCCGGGAACCCGGACGGCACGCTGGTGAACGCCCTGCTCGCCCACTGCCAGGACCTCTCGGGCATCGGTGGCGAGCTGCGCCCCGGGATCGTGCACCGCATCGACAAGGACACCTCCGGGACCATCGTGGTCGCCAAGAGCGATCGCGCCCATAACGCCCTGGCCGACCAGTTCAAGGCCCACACCATCAAGAGGGTCTACCTGGCGCTGGTCTACGGCAGCCTGAAGGAAGACAAGGGGCGCATCGAGTCGATCATCGGACGCCACCCGATCGAGCGCAAGAAGATGTCGGGGCGGGCACGTCACGGCAAGGACGCCGTCACCCACTGGAGGGTGGTGGCGCGCTACCCGGCGCTGACGCTGATCCAGCTGCGCCTGGAGACCGGACGGACCCACCAGATCAGGGTCCACCTCTCCGAGGCGGGGCACCCGCTGGTGGCCGACGAGCTCTACGGCGGCGGCGGCAGGCTTTCCGGGGTCGGGGATCCGGTCCTGAAGCAGATGATCAGGGCAATGGGGCGGCACGCGCTGCACGCCAAGACCCTCGGCTTCCTGCACCCGGTCAGCAACGAATACCTGGAGTTCGACACCGAACTGCCGGCGGACATGGCGGGGATCATCGCCTACCTGGACGACAAGTACGCGCCGGAACACCTGGAGTAACGGTGGCTCCTAAGTGTCTGCATTTTTTTGAATCGAAGAGCGAGGTCAACACGTATGGAAATGAACAAAATAGGCAAGATCCAGTACCTGAAGCCGAGGCTCAGCGGGCTGACGGCAGTCGCGGGCTTCACCACGCGCCACGAGGGGGTCTCGCGCCCCCCGTACAACTCCCTTAACCTCGGCACCAACACGCTCGACTCGCCGCACAACGTGGAAGGGAACCGCAGCCTCTTGGCCCGCGGCTTCGGCACCACGCTGGACCACTTCCTCACGGTGACCCAGGTGCACGGCACCGACCTATTGGTGATCGACAGCCCGAACCCGGAGTTCTCGCACTTCCTGAAGATCGAGTGCGACGGCATCGTCACCAACCAGCCCGACCTCATGATCGCCGTCTGCGTTGCGGACTGCGTTCCGGTCCTTTTGCACGACCCGGTCAAGGGTGTGGTCGCCGCCCTGCATGCCGGATGGCAGGGAACGGTCGGGAACATCGCGGGGAAGGGGGTCGAGGCGATGGTGGGCCTCTTTGGCTCCGACCCGAAGGACATCCTCGCGGCGATCGGCCCCGCCATCTCCGCGTGCTGCTACGAAGTGGACGCGCCGGTGCGCGACGCCTTCAAGAAGGCGGGCGCCGCCTGGGACCTGTACGCCCGGGAAAGCGGCGAGAAGAAATGGCAGCTCGACCTGGCCAGCGCCAACAAGCAGCAGCTGCTCGACGCGGGGCTCTCAGCCGGCCAGATCGAATGCGAGCCGCTTTGCGTATCCTGCAACCAGGAGCTTTTCTTCTCCTACCGCCGCGACGGCGGGGACACCGGGCGGCAGGTGGGCTTCATCATGCTGGGCGCGCCTCAATAAGCTGTGGCGCTTGGCGTGTGCTTCTGCTATAAATCGGTCACTGCTTGCATACAATCCTTTACCGGAGGCGTTTCCCCATGCGGACCTTTTTCAAGCTGGCCCTGTTGATCACGGCAACCTGCACCCTGTTCGGCTGCGCGCACAACTACTACAACATCCCCCAGGAGACCCTCGAGCAAAAGGTGAAGACCATCGGGATCGCCCCCATCTTCACCGATGCCGACTCCGACCTCAGGCACCCCGACAAGGACTCGCTGGTCGCGCTGATCCAGACCTACAACGCGAAGAACGAAAAGGAACTGATAGCGCGGCTCAGGGGCACCGGCACCTTCTACGCGGTGCGGCAGGTGGAGGGAGACCCCACACGGCTCTTCTCCAGCCTTTTGTCCAGCAGGGAAAAGCGTGACGACGCCGGGATCATCTACAACAAGTACTTCTACAAGAAGGATGAACTGAAGCAGCTCCTTTCCGAGAACGGGCTGGACGCCATCATGTTCGTGACGGTGAGCGGGCTCACCAGGCCGGGCAAGGTCTTCTCCAGCAACTTCCTCTCCTACCTGGAGACGGACTACAACTACCTCACCCTGACCGCCCAGATGCTGGACCGCGACGGGACCATCATCTGGGAATTCCCGAATTTCAGGCGCTCCCCGCTCTCCTATCCGCTCTTCTTCTCCTTGCAGTACCCGGATTTTGACGAGGCGGCGGCAAACCTGAGCGAAAAGGTGGATGTGAAGTTCAAGACCATCCCCGGTGTGACGGCCGCTTTTGCCAAGAGCGAGAAGTCTTCGGTCGCCAACGGTCCGCCGGTTTCCACACTGTACTCGAATCAGTTCGACGAGATGATCACCCTGCTGAAGAAGTACTCGCCGCTGTTCGGCGGGAAAAAAGAAATCCCTGCGCCGGCACCGGCCGGAGCGCTGACTCCCGCCGCGCCGCTGGCGCCCTTGGCACCTGCCGCCAAACCGGCACCGGCCGTGCCCGTCCCGCGGCCGGCGGCGCCTGCAGTTGCCCCGGCGCCCGCTCCGGAGCCCGGGACGCAAGCTATCCCGGCGCCGGGCAGCATCACCTCTGAGGACATCGTCCCGGAAGCCCCGGCCAAGTAGCGGCCAAAAGGCCGCCTCGCCCCGGTGTGCCCCAGCAGTATCCTTGCACCGCATCAAAAAGCCCCCTCCCCCCTTGCGGGGGAGGGTCGGGGTGGGGGGGAAGGCGCCATTGAAGACTCCGTTGGCAGCTTCACCCACCTCCCAACCCCCTCCCGTCAAGGGAGGGGGAGCTAACTGCCCCCCCCTTTAAAGGTGGTAAACTACGGGACAAAAAAAGGCCGGCGCGAATACTTTTCGCGCCGGCCTTTTTCACTATAGTTCCTCGTACTCGTCCTCTCCCGATTCGGGCTCCGCTGCCGGATTCTCCTCCTCGTCTTCGTCCTCGTACTCGTCGTCGTTCACCCGTTCCAGAAAAAGCCTGTTACTCTCGATGAGTCTGCGGATCTCCTTGGCGAGTTCCTCGACATCGTCACCTTCCGGCTCCTGTGTCACGCCTCAACCCCCTTGCGCGCCAACGCCCTCCGGTACAACTCCAGGTACTTGTGGACCGAGTTCTGCCAGGAGTAGTCGCAGCTCATGCCGCGGCGCATCAACTTCTTCCAGAGGACCCTGTCCTGATAGGCGGTCACCGCCCGGGTCATGGCAGTCCAGAGCGCCTCCGGGGTGTAGTCGTCGAACACGAATCCGTTGGGGGTCTTTTCACCGTCCAAGGGGTCGAAGACGCTGTCGGCGAGCCCGCCGGTCCTGCGCACCACGGGAACCGCGCCGTAGCGCATGGCGATCAGCTGGCCGAGCCCGCAGGGCTCGAAAAATGAGGGCATGAGGAACATGTCGCTGCCGGCATAGATCTTCGGCGCCAGCGCATGGTCGAAACCGCTGGCGTAGGCGATGTTGCGGGCTCCGGCGGCCTTGACGTCGGCCAGCGCCTTCAGATAGCGCTCCTCGCCGTTACCCAGCAGGACCAACTGCATGGGAGCCTTGGCGATCTGGGGGAGCAGGTCGCAGATCAGGTCGAACCCCTTCTGCGCCACCATCCGGGAGACCATGCCGAACAGGGGAATCTCCGGCGCGCTGGCGAGCCCCATGAGCCGCTGCAGGCCGATCTTGTCAACCAGCTTCCCGGAGAGGGAGGCATGGCTGTAGTTCTTCATGATGTCCTTGTCCATGGCGGGATTCCACTCGTCGTAATCCAGACCGTTCAGTATCCCGAAGAAGTCGTCCTTTCTGGTCTGCAGCACGCCGTGCAGGCCGCACCCCATCTCCGGAGTCTGGATCTCGCGGCAGTACGCCTCGGAGACCGTGGTGACCAGGTCCGCCGAAAGGATGCCGCCCTTCAGTAGGTTCACCTTGCCGTAGAACTCGAGGCCGTCGATGGTGAAGCATTCGCGGGAGAGACCCATCGCCTCCAGCCCCTCGCTCGGGAAGAGTCCCTGGTAGGCGAGGTTGTGGATGGTGAAGATGACACCGGTCTTGGCGAAGAAGGGATCGTTCTTTCTTTCATGCTTCAGGTAGTGCGGGATCAGGGCCGTCTGCCAGTCGTGGCAGTGGATGATGTCCGGGCGGAAGTCCATCTTCTTCAAGAGTTCCAGCACGCAGCGGCAGAAAAAGGAGAAGCGCAGCGCGTTGTCCGGGTAATCGCCGCTCGGGGTGCCATACAACTCATCCCGGGCAAAATATTCTTTGTTCTCGATAAGGTAGACCGGTATTTCGCCGAGCGAGGCCTGGCGCAGGAAGCCTTTCTTCTCCACACCGTCGACCATGACCGAGGCGCTCTTGCGCCCCTTGCGGACCGCCATACCGCCCTTCTCAACAACCGTATAGAAAGGCATCATGATACGGACGTCATGGCCGAGAGCCTTCAGCGTCTTGGGGAGGGCACCTGCCACATCCGCGAGACCGCCGGTCTTGGCAAAGGGGGTTACCTCGGAAGCTACGAACAAAATCTTCATGTAAAAAACCTCTAAAAGCTTAGAATTATGGGGCAATTTTAGATTAGAAGTGCGGCTAAGTAAAGGTTTTTCTCAAATGAGAACTTTCTGTGTTCAACCGACTACTTAACCACGTACCAAACGGACCAATTTACTACTGTATACCGTTTGTGTCCCCATTGCACCCTTTTCATCCAATATCCGCTTCCCGCAAAAAGGTCGCTGCGTCCTCGGGAGAAGTCGGGTTGATGTAGAACCCGGTGCCCCATTCGAAGCCGGCGATCTGGGTCAGCCGTGGCACCAGTTCGATGTGCCAGTGGTAGTCAAATTCGACCGAGCCCCAGTAATCCGGCTTGCCCAGCCGCGGCTGCCTGGGGGGGGCGGTGTGCAGGATGAAGTTGTAGGGAGGGTCCCGCAGCACCGCCTTCACGCGGCTCAGCATGTCCTTGAGCGCCTCGGCCAGTTCGGCGAGTTCCGGATCGCTCATCTGGACGAAGTCGTAGCTGTGGCGCTTCGGGTAGAGTCTCATTTCAAAGGGAAAGCAGGCCGCGTACGGGGTGACGATGACGAAATTGGCGAACTCCTTCACCACCCGGGTCCCGACGGAGAGCTCGAATGCGATCAGGTCGCAGAAGATGCAGCGCTCCTTGCTAATGTAGAACTCCTGGCAGACCCGCAGCTCGGTGGCGGCGACCGGCGGGGTGAGCGGCACCGCGATCAGCTGGCTGTGGGAATGGGAGATCGGCGCGCCGGCGCGCCGGCCGTGGTTCTTGAAGAGCACCAGGTAGCGAAAGCGCGGGTCCTGGCGCAGGTCGACGAAGCGGGAGCGGTAGGCGAGCAGCACGTCGGTGATCTGGGGAATTTCAAGGTCGGCCAGCCCCTTCTCGTGGTCCGGCGTCTCGATGATGACCTCGTGGGCGCCGATCCCCTCCATGACGTCGTAGGGGCCGTAGCCGCGGCTCTTGAGCTCCCCCTCGATCCTCAGGGCGGGATACTTGTTCGGGATGACCCGGACCCGCCAGTTGGGGGAGTTCGGCTCGCCGTCCGGGCGGATGGCGAAGATCTCGGGGGGCGTCTTGTCCTCGTTGCCGTAGCAAAACGGGCAGTTGGTCATGGAGTCGGAGTCCGGCTCCACCTGGAAATCCCGGGGTCTGCGCCCCCGGTCGGTGGCGATAATAACCCAGTGCTGCTTTAGGGGGTCCCATCTCAGTTCTGACATTAAGCCTCGCGGAAAAAGTGCGGCGGTTTCGGCGTCGGGTGCTGTTAATCAGACGAAAGGCCGATCGGACGGATGGGTCGGATCAGACCGATGAAAAGCGCAATGGTTTTCAAATGAGCCAGGTCTCGAGGTCCAGGTCGGGGCCGGCGTAGTTCAGGAGCAGCGGGGTGTCCACCGGCCAGCGCCCCAGTTCCTCGCGGCTGCGGGTGAGCGTGAAGTAGGCGAAGAGCTTGTCGCCGGCGCTCAGGCTCAGGGTGGAAAGCGGGATGCGCGCCTCGGCGATGCGGACCACGCCGTACTGGGTGATGGTCCCGCTCGTCTGCCAACCCGAGGCCCCCTTCACCAAGAGCTCGCCGTCGCAGACGCCAAGCTGCATGTCGAGCCGGTACTCGCTGGCGTGGATCAGGTGCAGCGAGAGGAGGTCTCCCTGCTGGAAGATCTTCTCCAGCGACTGCACGCCGTCAATCCGGATGTAGAAGTAGCTCCGGTCGTAGCCGTAGAAAAACGACTGCAGCAGGCTCTCGCCGGCGTGCATCGCCGAGTACTGCTTGGTCAGGTCGTAGAGCCCGGCCGCCAGCCACTCGAAGTAGTCGGTGACGATCCCCGTTATGGCGGGGGTGATCAGCGCCGCCGGGTCCCGGACGAAACCCGCCGGGGACTGCTTCTTGATCGGCTCGTAGAGCTCGCGCGGCACGGCCAGGCCGAGCAGGCGGTAGACGTTCATCAGGTGCCGGCGAAACAGCAGGTCGAAGCTGGAGCTGTGCGGAGAGAAGTGGTCGTCCCCGTACCACCAGAACCAGTCGCTCCCCTCGGCCGCGTAGAGCGATTTGCAGATGAGCTGCGCCTCCAGCGCGCCCTCGGTGCTGCAATCCGCGCCGGCGCCCTCGCCGGCCAATAGCGCGGCCACGGCGGGACTCTGCTGGACCGCCGCGGCCCGGGCCTTGGCCAGGTAGTCCCAGCCGAGGTTCTCCTCCGGGTGCCCGATCCAGATGCCGTAGTTCGCGTTGATCCAGGAGCCGGGATGCACGTGAGCCAGGGGGCGATGCTCCGGCACCAGTTCCAGCACCTCGGAGCAGGTGGCGGGCACCAGCCCGGGGGTCTCGGCCAGCGCCCCGTAGAGCCGGGTGAGAAACGGCAGGCCGTTGTCCTGGTAGTACTCCCAGGCGTTCTCGCCGTCCAGGATGACCGGGACCACTTGGCTTTGGTGGCAGCGCTGCCGGATCTCCTTGAGCCTCCCGATGAAATCCACGACGGCGCGCTCGGCGTCCCACTGTGAGTAGGTGAAGCCGATCAGGTCCGACAACCCGTGGTCCCGGAAGAATAGGGCGACTTCCTTTCCCTCGTGGTGATAGGAGTAGGGCCGGTAGAGCGCCTCCCGGTCCCGCCCCAGCCCCCTGGGGAGGCTCTTGGAGAGCACCCACTCGTCGGAGGCGACCCAGGAAAGCCCCTGCCCCGCCAGGATGGCGAGGACCTCGTCGCTCAGCGCCCCCTCGGAGGGCCAGAGCCCCTTCGGGGTGAAGCCGAAGAACTTCTCGAAGCTGGCGATCCCCTGGGCCACCTGGCTGCGGGCGTCCTCCGGGTGGCGGAAGTGCTGGCTCGGCAGGGTGACTTTGGGCATGGCGACCCGGGCGGACCGGCTGTCGCATAAAAGCGGCAGGATGGGATGGAAATAGGGAGTGACGGAGAGCTCGGCCTTCCCCTCCTGGTGCAGGGTGCGATAGAGCGGTATGATCTCGGCGATGAGGGCGCGCTGGGTATCGAGGAGGAGCATCTTGTCGGCGGCCGTGAAGTTCTTCCCCTTGCGGATCAGCTCCCGGAACTCCGGGAAGCGCCGCCTGGCGGCTTCGCCGGTCCAGGAAAGGTAGAACCAGACCTGCAGGTCCAAAAGGTCCTGGTCGCACACGGCATGCAGGCGGTCCTTGGTGGCGCCCCCCGCGCCGTCTCCGGCCAGGCAGTAGAGCTCCAGGTAGCGCTTGTGCGGGTCGATCATGCGCTGGCGGTTGGCGGAGAAGAAGTTCTCCAGCACGAAGACCCGCTCCTCCTCGTTCATGTCGGCAGGCGCCATGCGCGCCCGGACCAGGAAGGGGTCGACGGCGGTGCCCTGGGCGTAATCCTCTATCTGCTCCAGCAGGGAGGGAACCAGGTTGAACACGACCTTGGCGCCCGGCGTCGCGTGCACGATGGCGGGCATGTCGTAGTAGTCCTTCACGGCATGGAGGTAGGTCCAGGGGAGGATGTACTCCCCCTGGACCGGGTCCTTGTAGAAGGGCTGGTGCATATGCCAGAGTAGGGATACGTAGAGCGGTTCGGCCATGGCTAACCTCAATCTGAGGTTAAGGTTGAGGTTGCGGTTGAGCTCAACCTGAAGGAGCTCAACCTTAACCTCAACCTCGACCTTGTTCTATAGCGGCAGTTCCTTCTTCCACTTATCGACCTTCTGCATGTAGTCGTCCAGCAGTTTCTGGGCGGCCTTGGGCTCCTTGGCCTCGGCAACCACGTGGATCACCGGCTGGTATTGGTCCGGCAGCACCAGCACCCAGTCCTGGCCGAAGTTCACCTTGATCCCGTCGATGAAGCTCGCCTCCTGCTCCAGGCTGTCCTCGCTCATCTTGCGCATGATGCCGCCCTTCTTCTCCCAGACGCAGGGAACCCTCCCCTGCAGGAAGGTGCGGCGCGGCACCTCGTTGAGCACCTTGGAAAGCGGCATCCCGGCGCTCGCCGAGAGCTCGATGGTCTTCGCGATGGTGAACATCCCGTCGAAGGCGGCCTGGAACTTCGGAAAGGCGAAGCGCCCCCCCATGGTGCCGGCCATCACCACCTCGGGGGAGATGGCGGTCTCGATCATGGAGCGCTCGGCGCTCTTGGTGCGGCGCACCGAACAGCCGTTCTCGGCTGCGATCTGCTCGATGGCGGAGGGGGCCGAGACCGGGACCGCGAAGGCTCCCCGGGCGCCGCTCTTCAGCATGAGCGTGACCATCATCGGCAGGAACTCCTCCGGGAGGTAGATTCTGCCGGTCTCGTCCACCAGCACGACCTCCTCGGCGGTCGGGTCGAGCCAGAAGCCGGCCCGGGCCTCCAGGGTCACCACGATCTTTGCGAGCTGCAGCAGGGAGTTGGGCTTCTCGTCGATGCTCTTGGTGCCGCGCTGCTCGTCCAGGTAGGTGTTGAGCCCGATCACCTCGCACCCCAGATCGTTCAAGATCTGCGGCAGGATCTGACCGGCCGCCGAGTGGTTGAAGTCGATCACGACCTTGGCGCCCAGGGTGCGGATCAGCGCCTGGTCCAGCCCCCGGAAGAAACCTTCCCGGTAGAAGTCGAGCACCTGCGGCAGCTCAGTGATGCCGCCGGGCTCCATGTGGTGGGCGCGCCGGAAGTTCTCCTTGTAGAAGATGCGCTCCACGTTCTTTCCCATGGAGGAGGAGAAGTCGAGGCCGTCGGCGTCCAGGAAGACGATCTCGGTGGAGGCGGGATCCTCCATGGCCTGGCGGAAATGCACGCCCCCCACCTCGCCGAAGGTGCGCAGCTTGTAGCGCAGCACCGGCAGCGACACCATCCTGATGTCGCGCACGTTGACGCCGGCGGAAAGGATCCCCCCCAGGAAGGAGCGCTTCAGCATGCGCGATGAGAGGGTGGAATCGCGCCCGACCAGCACGTGGCTTCCCTTGGGGAGCGAGGTGCCGTAGGCGCAGCCGAGCTTGGCCACGAACTCCGGGGTGAGCTCGATGTTGGTGAGCCCCTTGATCATCTCCCCCTCGAAGAGCGACTTCTTCCAGCGCTCGCCCCAGATCAGGTTGCCGGTGACCGTCGAGCCCCCCTCGATGACCTTGCGGGGCCAGATCTTGACGTCGCGCTTGATGTAGGTCTCCTCGCCGATGGAGGAGTCGTCCGCGACCACGCCCCCCTCCTCCATGACCGTCCCCTGGCCGACGCTTACGTTGTTGCAGATGACGCAGTCGTTGATCTTGGCGCCCTTCTTGATGTAAACGTTGTCCCAGATGACGCAGCGGGAAAGCTTCACCCCCGCCTCTATGGAGCAGTTGCGGCCGATCACCGAGTCCTTGATCTGGGCCCCCACCTTGATCTGGGAGTTGTCTCCCACCACGACGGTCCCCTCCATGAGGGTACCCTCGCCCAGGCGGACGTCGAGCCCGATGCGCAGGTCCTTGCCGACCAGGTCCTTCTTCGGCTCGTCGATCTTGACGTTTATCTTCCCCTTCAGGATGTCGTGGTGCGCCTCCCGGTAGGAGTCGGTGTTGCCGATGTCGCGCCAGTACCCCTTGACCGGAAAGCCGAAGAGCGGGAGTTTCTTTTTCAACAACAGCGGAAAAAGGTCTTGAGAGAAGTCGAAGTTCTCCCCCTCGGGAATGTACTTGAAGATCTCCGGCTCCAGCACGTAGATGCCGGTGTTGATGGTGTCGGAGATCACCTCGCCCCAGCCGGGCTTCTCCAGGAACTGGGTGATGCGCTTCTCCTTGTCCGTGATCACCACGCCGAACTGCAGCGGGTCCTTCACGGAGGTGAGCGTGATGGTGGCGAGCGCCTTGTTGTGGTCGTGGAAGTCGATCACCTTCTGCAGGTTGAAGTCGGTCAGCAGGTCCCCGCTTATGATGAGGAAGCGCTCGTCCAGATACTTCTCCGCGCACTTCACCGCGCCGGCGGTCCCCATGTCCTCCAGGGGAGTCACATAGGTGATCTTGACGCCCAGGTCGGCGCCGTCCCGGAAGAAATTCTTGATCATGATGGGCTGATGGTACAACAGCATCACCAGGTCGGTGATCTGGTATTTTTTCAGTAGTTCCACGATGTGGAGCATGATGGGACGGTTCATCAGGGGAACCATCGGTTTGGGGAGATTGCAGGTCAGCGGTTGCATACGGGTACCAAAACCACCCGCCATAATGACAGCCTTCATAGGTCAGTCCTCCTTTGATAAAATCAGTTCAAAATCGTTGAGTAGTTAAGTGGTTGAGTAGTCTAATAGTCGATTGTTTCAACCCTGTGCCAACAGCATTAAAAATTCAACTACGTAACGACTTAACGACTTAACGACTCGACGACTTAACGACTTAACGACTCGACAACTCAACGACTCAACCACTCGACGTTTTTAACGCCGTTGGTTTTCTCGCCTTTCACCCTGCCACCTTCTGCCGCTTCGCCAGCACCCGCTTGATCTCGTCCTTGAGCTCAGTCATGTCGCTCGACTTCACCACGTAGCCGTCGGCAAGCCAGGCGGAGAAGTCGTCCTTGTAACAGGAAAAGGCGGTGCACAGGATGACCGGCAGGGTGTGGCGCTCCTTCACGATGCGCTGCAGGAGCTCGATGCCGCTCTCGTTTTTCAGCTTGATATCCAAAACGACCAGGTCGAAGTCCGCCCCCTGGAGCTTCTCGGCAGCCTCCAAAGCATTGGCCGCGGTCACCACCTCGTATCCTTCATCGCTCAGCTCCTGAGCATAAAGCAGCCTGATATTCGCCTCGTCATCGACAACAAGTAGTTTTGTCATGTTCAGATAGTCTCCTTTCTCGTCGTTAGCCTGATGCTATAGGTATTGCCGCCGCCGGGGCGGTTTGATATGGACAGTGAGCTACCCTGCCGTTCCAAAATGGTCTTGCACAAGGAAAGCCCCACGCCGGCGCCCATTTCCTGGGTCAGGAAAAACGGTGCGGTGAGCGCATCCTGCGCCTTCTTGGTGAGTGCGGCGCCGGAGTCCGAGATGCGTACCAGCACGCCGTCGCCGTCGAGCTCCGTCTCGACCCGCAGCTCCCCGCCCTTTTCCATGGCCGCGAGGGCCGTGGAGATGATGGTCTTCACGCAGTAACTTATCTGCTTGTAGTCGATCTGCACCATCGGAAGCTCCGCTGAGAGCTCCTGCTGGCAGATCACCCCGGTCTGCTCCAAGGCCCCGCCCAGCTCGTCCAGGGCGTTGGAAAGCAGCTTGTTGAGGTCCCAAAGGTCCATGACCGGGAAGAGCGACTCCGAGTAGTCGAGCACCTCGGAGAGCACCTCTTCCAGTTGCCGGGTCTCGCGCACGATCGACTCCAGGTAGCTGCGCCTCTCGTCGTCCTCGGGGCTCCCCTTCAAGAGGGTGCGGGCGAAACCGCCGATCACCATCAAGGGATTTCGGATGGAGTGGGCGATGCTGGAGGTGATCTTCCCCACCAGGGCCATCTTCTCCATCTTGACGATCAGCTCCTGCTGCTCGCGCAGCTTGAGGTTCGCGCTCTTTTGCTTGGCGACCTCCTCCTGGAGCCTCTCGTAGAGCGAGGCGCGCTCCAGGGCGAAGGCGACCGGGAAGGCGAAGGTCTCCAGCGACTGCATGTCCTGCAGGGTAATCGGCTTGTGGGTGATGCAGTTGTCCGCGATGATGATCCCGATGCGCCGGTTCCGGGAGATGAGCGGCATGACCAGGAAGCAGTCGACGCCGAGGATGCGCGCGAGACCCCGGTCCAGCTCGGGATTGTTCAGGGCGTTCTCCACCAGGATCGGCTTCTTGCCCCGCAGCGCCCGGTTGAAGATGTGCCCCTGGTCCGAAAGCGGCACGGTCAACAGCCCCAGTATGTCGTGGAACTTGACCTTCTCCGAGGTGAGCTTGGTCTTCTGGAAGTTCTTGGCGAGCTCCTTCAGGGTGAAGTTGCTCCGGCTCAGGTCCTCCCAGGTGCGCCAGGCCTCCTCGTAATCCTTCGGGCCGACCCCCAGGTATCCCTTGATGTGGCGCCGCTCCTTGTCCGTCATCAGCAGGAAGGCGCGGTTCATGCCAAAGCCCTTCCCCGCCGTGATTGCCGTCATGGCGACCGAGAGCACCTCGTCCAAGTCCAGGGAGGTCTGCAGCACGAGCCCCACCTCGCGCAGGAACTTGATCTCGCGGGTCTTGCTGTTCAAGAAGCTCAGCATCGCCCCCATCTGGGACTTCTGCTCCTGGAACTCGGTCAGGATATAGGGGAGAACGTCGGAGAGCGGATAGCCGCCCCCTTTCATCCGTGCCAGGTCATTTTTGAAGCGCGGGCACTCGACACACTTTTCCACCACCCGGCGCCGGTGCGAAGTGTAGAGATCTTCCTCACCCTCACCGACATAGGGACAACCCTCGGGGCTGATTTCTTCCTTGTTCCAGCAGCATTCCCAATCCAAGCTACCTCCACTTCCCGCGTGACGATCTCAACAGGCTGAAACGGCAAAAGTATAGCAGTCCCTCCGGTTATATCAAGGGCACGAGCGATTTTAAATAAATTTATTAATTAATACTTTTAATTGACAGGGAAAAACCGAGGTCCAACAGGGAGGGGTGCCGCAGACAGTAGGGCCAGATCTGCTATGGGGTTGCGTCCCGTCAGAATAGTCTGACGGCCCAACAGTTCTGGGAGATCGCAGCTGCAGGATGCTGCAGGCCAGGAGGGCTGCAGGCCGAAGCGTTGGGGCCGGAGCGTTAAGTGCCTGGAAGCCGGCAGCATTACAGTGCCTGGAAGCCGGCAGCGTCAAGTGGGTGGGAGCCGGCAGCGCCAGGGCCGGAAGCTCAGGGGTGCCGCGGGCGCGGGCGCCGGTTCTGCCGCCCTCCTATCTACCCGCCACCATCTTTAGTTTTTCCATGTTCAGCACGATGACCTTGTTGCCGTCCACCTCGATGACCCCCTCGTCCTTCAGTTTTCTGAAGGTACGGGACAGCGTTTCGCTGACGGTGCCCAGACGCGAGGCGAGCTCCCCCTTGCGCATGTCGAGCTCCAGATAGGTCTTACCCTGGAAGTTGGTGCTCTTGCGGGCGGCGAGGTCGATCAGGTAGGAGGCGAGGCGCGCCGGCGCATCGGCGAAGGAGAGCTCTTCGATCTGGCGGGCGAAACGGCGCAGCAGGAGCGACAGCGAGGCGATCAGGTTCAGGGAGAACCTTGGGTTGCGCTCCAAAAGTCCCATGAAGGAGTCCCGCGGGAAGAAAAGCACCTCCCCCTTTTCCACCCCGCGCGCCTCCGCCGGGTAGCTGCCGTCGCCGAAGAAGGCCGCTTCGGCGAAGGTCTCGACGGGGTGCACCATGTGCAGCACCTTTTCCCGTCCGTCCGGGGAAATCTTGCAAAGCTTCAGCGACCCTTCCGCCAGCAGATAAAAGCCCTGCGCCTTCTCCCCTTCCGTGAAAAGGGTCTCCCCCTTGGCGAAGGGGCGCCGGACCACGATGTTGGCAACCTCGATAAGATACTCTTCATCCAGCCCGGAAAAGAGCAATGCTTTTTTGATGATCTCTTTGTTTTCCATTCCCCCGTTGTACCGCAAAGCACATTAAGACGCAAAGCAAAAAATGGCCTGGCGCCAAGTGCCGCTAGAACCTCCCTCACCCCTGCCACGCCTCATCCCCTGCCTTCCGGGAGCAGGGGAGCGGTGAGGGCGTCGCCACGAAGCAGCCCTGGCGCAGAGGGCGGCTCCCTCGCCCCGGCCCTTTCCCGGAGGGCGAGGGAGAGCTCGGGAAAGTGCAATACGCCGAGGAATAAAGGTATCCCTCTGGTTCGGCAGTGAGGAAAACGCTGCTATTTCATGAGGATGCTAAAGTTTCGCTTCCAAAAGTCGATATGGTGCAGGTAAGCCTGGCAGGCAGAGACAAGGCTGTCCCATGAGAGACCTTAGCTATGGGCGCCGTCCCTGCCCTGACGCCAGCACGAGGCTCTGGGGCGGAGGCACGCGGCGCGGGCGCGCCCGGGGACCAGGCAGCATGCAATGGAAGAAGGAGGGTTAGCTCATGGTGAAGATTCTGGTCGTCGACGACCACGCCATCGTCAGGAAGGGTGTGGTCCGGATTCTGGAGCAAAGCCCCGGTCTCGTGGCCTCCTGCGAGGAGGCCGCCAATGCCCAGGAGGCGACCCGGATGGCCGCCGCCTGCAACTACGCCATGGTGCTGCTCGACATCTCGCTTCCGGGGGTGAGCGGCCTGGAGCTCTTGAAGAACCTGCACCGCGACCACCCCAGGATGCCGATCCTGATCCTCAGCATGTACCCGGAAGACCAGTACGCCATCCGGGCGCTCACCCTGGGCGCCGCCGGCTATCTCTCCAAGGAGAGCGCCCCCGAAGACCTGGTCCTGGCGGCACGCAAGGTGCTGGCAGGCGGGCACTACATCAGCGCGCCGCTGGCGGAGCGACTGGCAGCCCACCTCGGTTCCGGCACCGGGAAGGGGTCGCAGCCGCACGAAGGGCTCTCGGATCGCGAGTTCGAGGTCCTGCGTCTGATAGGGGCGGGCAAGACCCCGACACAGATCGCGGGCGAACTCTTCCTGAGCGTCAAGACGGTCAGCACGTACCGCTCCAGGATCCTGCAGAAGATGGAGCTAAAAAGTAACGCCGACCTGGTGAATTACGCCCTGAGGAACAACCTGGCGCTCTAAGGGCCGCCCCTTTTCCCGTAGGACAAAGCTCCACACAATTATCGGCCATATTACGGCTACAGAAATTCCCTATAGCGCCGAAAAAGCTAATGAACAGTACGGCGTCAAAGCTCTAACTTTTACGCCAGATCATTTCCCCTGAGGAGCAGTCCATGGCTTTCACTTTCTTCATGCGCGACCAACCGACCCTGGAGCACGCGGCGGACCACATGATCAGCTACGCCTCCGGCAGGAGCCGGATCAAGATCTGGGATGCCGGCTGCGCCCTGGGCCAGGAGACCTACACCATCGCCATGATTTTCGCCCAAAAGATGAACCAGTACGGTTTCAGGAACCTGCGCATCGACGCCACCGACTACGACAGCGCCAACAATTTCGGTGCCGTAGTCAGTGCCGCGACCTACCCCTGCGACGAGCTGCAGCGCACCCCACAGGATTTGCTGGAGAAATACTTCGAGCCGGCCGACAAGCCCGGCCACCTGCGCGCGGTCGAGCTGCTGCGCAGCCGGGTATCCTTCCAGTACCACGACCTGCTCTCCCTTAAACCGGTCGGCGGCGACTTCTGCCTGGTGGTGTGCAAGAACGTCATGCTGCATTTCCAGTACCCGGAGCGGGTGGAGGTCTTCAAGATGTTCCACCAGGCCCTGGCGCCGGGCGGCTACCTGGCCACCGAGAATACCCAGAAGCTCCCCCAGGAGGTCGCCCACCTCTTCACCCAGGTCGTGCCGGACGCCCAGCTCTACAAGAAAGTCGGAGATTAGCCGTGCACATCGTCCCCCTGAAGAAAAGCGGCCAGGTCTACAGCTGCAATTCGTACCTGATTCTGGGTGACTGGAACCGGATCGAAGACCTGAACACCATCGTCGACCCGGGGACCGACGGCTTCATTCTGGAAGAGATAGAGAGCCTCTCCACCGGCTTTGGCAAGGTGGCGGTGGAGCAGATCATCCTCACCCATAACCACTTCGACCACAACGGCGGGACCCTCGCCCTGAAGGAGCGCTACGGGGCGCGGGTGCTCGCCTTCGCCGGCGGGCCGGGGGTGGACGAGCTGCTGCGGGACGGCCAGGTCCTCAGGGCCGGGGACGATTTTTTAGAGGTGATCCACACGCCGGGGCATTCGTCCGACTCCATCTGCCTGTATGCGCCGCAGGTGCGGGCCGTCTTCTCCGGTGACACGCAGCTCAGGATCCGGGGCCCCGGTGGCGATTATACCCAGGGGTACCTGGATGGACTGGAAAGGCTTTCAGGCAAGCAGGTCCGGAGTATCTACTCGGGTCACGACGAGCCGGTGACCGAAAATGTGCAGGAGATCCTGCGGGAAACCGTGGCACTTGTGCAAAGAAGCAGGGCAAAACCGATCGACATACAATTGGGATCACAAACCAATCCAGCGGGTACACACAATCAGGGGGAAGTATGAAGAATCTAAAGATCGGCGTAAGGTTAGGAATCGGTTTTGGCTTGTTGCTCGCCTTGCTGAGCGCAGTTTCTGTCTTCAGCATCATCAGGGTTACCAATCTCGACCATGAAATTTCACAGATGGCCACCGACAAGTTCCCCAAGACGATGATGGTGAATGCCGCCTCCGACGCCGTGAACATACAGGCCCGCGCCACCAGGAACATGCTGCTGGACACCAACCCCGCCAGCCTTGCGAAAGAGCTGGAACGCGTGACCGAGCAACGAAAGGTCGTCGATGACCAGGTCGTTAAGCTGACCAAGATGATCACCAGTGAGGAAGGGAAAAAACTGCTCGAGGAATCCAAGGTATTCAGAGCCGGCTACCGCGCCTCCACCGACGCGTTCCTGGCCTTGGTCAAGAGCGGCAAATTCGCCGAGGCGCGGCCCTACCTCATGGGAGAAAACCGGGCCAAGCAGAACGCGTACCTGGCGGCCCTGGACAAACTGAGCCAATTCCAGGACAAGCTTGTGGAACAATCCGCCAAGGACGCCGACCAGATGGCGTCCTCGACGAAAAACATCATCATCGGCCTGGCCCTGGCCGCGCTGTTGCTGGGCATAGCCATCGCCTACCTGATCACCCGCTCCATCGTGAAGCCGGTGGAGGTCTGCATCGCCGCCGCCGACAAGATCGCGGCCGGCGACACCGGCGTCGTGCTGGACAGCACCTCCTCCGACGAGACCGGCAAGCTGCAGCAGTCCATGGCGAAGATGGTGCAGGCCATCAAGGGACTGGTGGACGACACCGCCGTGCTTTCCAAGGCCGCCATAGCAGGGAAGCTCGCCACCCGTGCCGACGCGAGCAAGCACCAGGGCGATTTCCAGAAGATCGTAGCCGGCGTCAACGAGACCCTCGACGCGGTCATCGGGCCGCTGAACGTCACCGCCGAGTACGTGGACCGCATCTCCAAGGGGGACATCCCGCCCAAGATCACCGACAACTACAACGGCGACTTCAACGAGGTGAAGCTGAACCTCAACAACTGCATCGACAACATCAACGCGCTGGTGGCCGACACCAACCTGCTCGCCCAAGCCGCCGTGGAAGGGAAGCTCGCCACCCGTGCCGACGCCGGCAAGCACCAGGGCGATTTCCAGAAGATCGTGGCAGGCGTCAACGAGACCCTCGACGCGGTCATCGGGCCGCTGAACGTGGCCGCCGAGTATGTGGAAAGGATCAGCAAAGGCGACATCCCGCCCAAGATCACCGACAGCTACAACGGCGACTTCAACGAGATCAAGAACAACCTGAACGCCTGCGTCGACACCATGAACGGCCTGCTCGCCGAAACGGACAAGCTGGTCCAAGCCACGGTAGCCGGCCAGCTGGCGACCCGCGGCGACGTCGCCAAGTTCGCGGGCGGCTGGGGCACCCTGGTACGCGGCGTCAACGACCTGTGCGACGCCTTCGTCGGCCCGATCAACGTCACGGCCGAGTATGTGGACCGGATCAGTAAGGGGGACATCCCGCCCAAGATCACCGACAGCTACAACGGCGACTTCAACGAGATCAAGACCAACCTGAACAACTGCATAGACACCATGAGCGGCCTGCTGGTGGAAACCGACAAACTGGTCAAAGCCACGGTAGCCGGCCAGCTGGCGACCCGCGGCGATGCTGCCAGGTTCGCGGGGGGCTGGGGCACCCTGGTACGCGGCGTCAACGACCTGTGCGACGCCTTCGTCGGCCCGATCAACGTCACGGCCGAGTATGTGGACCGCATCAGCAAGGGGGACATCCCGCCCAAGATCACCGACAGCTACAACGGGGACTTCAACGAGATCAAGAACAACCTGAACAACTGCATAGATACCATGAGCGGCCTGCTGGTGGAAACCGACAAGCTGGTCAATGCCACGATAGCCGGCCACCTGGCAACACGCGGTGACGCCTCCAAGTTCGCCGGCGGCTGGGGCACGCTGGTCGGCGGGGTGAACAAGCTCTGCGACGCCTTCGTCGGACCGATCAATGTCACGGCCGAATACGTGGACCGCATCAGCAAGGGCGACATACCGCCCAAGATCACCGACAGCTACAACGGCGACTTCAACGAGATCAAACTGAACCTGAATAACTGCATCGACACTATGAGTAACCTGCTGGAACAGGCCGCGCAGGTCACGGCGGCCGCGGCAAACGGCGAACTGGACAAGCGTGCCGACGCCTCCCTGTTCGTGGGCGGCTGGAGAGATCTGGTGGTCGGCATCAACAACATCGTGACCAACATCGTCGAGCCCATGATGGTCACCGCGGACTACGTGGACCAGATCGCCAAGGGGATCATCCCGCCGACCATCAGCACGGAGTACAAGGGGCAGTACAACGTCATCAAGATCAACCTGAACAACATGGTCAAGATGATGAGCGACCTGCTTGCCGAGACCGACAAGATCATCGTCGCCGCGGCAGACGGGAAGCTGGACGAGCGCGCCAACGCGGCCCTCTTCGTGGGAGGCTGGAACAAGCTGGTGGCTGGGGTGAACGACGCGGTCTCCAACATCGTCAACCCCATGATGGTCACCGCGGATTACGTGGACCAGATCTCCAAGGGGATCATCCCGCCGACCATCAGCACCGAGTACAAGGGGCAGTACAACGTCATCAAGAGCAACCTGAACAACATGGTCAAGATGATGAGCGAACTGCTCGCCGAGACCGACAAGATCATCGTGGCCGCGGCGGACGGGAAACTGGACGAGCGCGCCAACGCGGCCCTCTTCGTGGGGGGATGGAACAAGCTGGTCGCCGGCGTCAACGACGCGGTCTCCAACATCGTCAACCCGCTCATGGTGACCGCGGACTACGTGGACCAGATCTCCAAGGGGATCATCCCGCCGACCATCACCACCGAGTACAAGGGGCAGTACAACGTCATCAAGAACAACCTGAACAACATGGTCAAGATGATGAACGAACTGCTTGCCGAGACCGACAAGATCATCGTCGCCGCCGCCGACGGCAAGCTCGACCAGCGCGCCAACGCGGAGCTCTTCGTGGGAGGCTGGAACAAGCTGGTGGCGGGGGTGAATGACACGGTCTCCAACATCGTCAACCCGCTGCTGGTGACCGGTGACTACGTGGACCAGATCGCCAAGGGGATCATCCCGCCGACCATCAGCACCGAGTACAAGGGGCAGTACAACGTCATCAAGAACAACCTGAACAACATGGTCAAGATGATGAACGACCTGCTCTCCGAGACCGACAAGATCATCGTCGCCGCGGCGGACGGCAAGCTCGACCAGCGCGCCAACGCGGCGCTCTTCGTGGGTGGGTGGAACAAGCTGGTCGCCGGCGTCAACGACACGGTCACCAACATCGTCAACCCGCTCATGGTGACCGCGGACTACGTGGACAAGGTCGCCAAGGGGATCATCCCGCCGACCATCAGCACCGAGTACAAGGGGCAGTACAACGTCATCAAGATCAACCTGAACAACATGGTGCAGATGATGAACGACCTGCTGTCCCAGACCGATATCCTGATCAGGGCGGCGGCGGACGGCAAGCTGGACGAGCGCGCCAACGCGGAGCTCTTCGTGGGAGGCTGGAACAAGCTGGTCGCCGGCGTCAACGACACGGTCAGCAACATCGTCAACCCGCTCATGGTGACCGCGGACTACGTGGACCGCATCAGCAAGGGGGACATCCCCGCGGTCATCACCGCCGAGTACAAGGGACAGTACAACATCATCAAGACCAACCTTAACGTGCTGATCGCGGCGATGGGATCCATCACCCAGGCAGCCCAGGAGATCGCCGGCGGCAACCTGCTGGTCGACATCCAGGAGCGTAGCGGCAAGGACGAGCTGATGCGGGCACTGGCAGCGATGGTGGCGCAGCTCTCCGAGGTGGTCGGCGAGGTGAAGGGGGCCTCGGACAACGTGGCGCAGGGGAGCATGGAGATGAGCTCGGGCTCCGAGAGCATGTCCCAGGGAGCCAGCGAGCAGGCGGCAGCGGCCGAGGAGGCCTCCTCCTCCATGGAGCAGATGTCGGCCAACATCCGGCAGAACGCCGACAACGCGCTGCAGACCGAGAAGATCGCCGTCAAGTCCGCGGCCGACGCCATCGAGGGGGGCAAGGCCGTGGCCCAGACCGTGCTGGCGATGAAGGAAATCGCCGGGAAGATCAACATCATCGAGGAGATCGCGCGCCAGACCAACATGCTGGCCCTGAACGCGGCGATCGAGGCGGCGCGCGCCGGCGAGCACGGCAAGGGTTTCGCGGTGGTGGCGAGCGAGGTGAGAAAGCTCGCCGAGCGGAGCCAGGCTGCGGCCGGCGAGATCAGCAAGCTCTCCGTGTCGAGCGTGGACGTGGCGGAGCGTGCCGGCGAGATGCTGGCCCAGCTGGTGCCGGACATCCAGAAGACGGCCGAGCTGGTTCAGGAGATCAGCGCCTCCTCCAAGGAACAGGACACCGGCGCGAGCCAGATCAACAAGGCGATCCAGCAGCTGGACCAGGTCATCCAGCAAAACGCCGGGGCGGCCGAAGAGATGTCCTCGACGGCGGAGGAGCTCTCCAGCCAGGCCGAGCAGCTGCAGTCGACCATAGCCTTCTTCAAGGTGAAAGACAGCGGGTCGACGCTCAAGACCGTCGCGCGGCAAAAAACCGAGGCGAAGCGCATCGCGAAGCCCGCCCTAACCGTGCAGCACCTGACCCATGCGGGCGAGAGCCTCAAGAAGCAGTCCGGGCACAGCTTTTCCCTGGATGACACCTGCGATCTGAAGGACGACGCCTTCGAGAAGTTCTGAGAAACCGTGATCTGTGATGTGTGACGGGTAATTCTAGTCACACCTCACAGCACCTCACGTTTGACAATAAAAGGTGATGTGCGATCTGTAGTCAATCACACATCACACATCACACATCACACATCACAGTATTTTCTACCGAAAGGAGCGTAACATGAGCGCAGCGGAAGCAGCAGCCAGCACCCAATATCTCACCTTCAAACTCGGCGAGGAGACCTTCGCGCTGGACGTGGCGGAGGTCAGGGAGATCCTCGACTTCACCTCGGTCACCAAGGTCCCCAGGACCCCTTCCTTCATGCGCGGGGTCATCAACCTGCGCGGCAGCGTGGTCCCCGTCATGGACCTGCGCCTCAAGTTCGGCATGAGCGCGACGCAGCAGACGGTGAACAGCTGCATCATCGTGGTCGAGATGAGCATGGAGGGGGACACCGTCGTCATCGGGGTCCTGGCGGACGCGGTGCAGGAGGTGATCGACCTGGAGCCGGAGCAGATCGAGCCCGCTCCGCGCATCGGGACCAAGCTGAACATGGAGTTCATCCTTGGCATGGGGAAACACAACGGGGCCTTCATGATGATCCTCGACATCGACAAGATCTTCGAGAGCTCCGACATCGAGATGCAGGAAGCGGCGGCGGCGTAAAAGGCAGGAAAGGCGGGGCTAGGGACTGGGGGCTGGTAAAGGCATAAAAGGGGCTAGGGGCTAGGGACTGGGGGCTAGTAAAATCTAAGCAAAAGAGGGCACCCCGTCTTTGCTGGTCCCTAGCTGCAGTTTTTTGCTAGCCCTAGCCCCTGCTTTCGTCCCTGCCTTTGCTAGCCCCCAGTCCCCAGTCCCTAGCCCCTAGCCCCTAGCCCCCAGCCCCTAGCCCCTGCCTTTGCTTTACAACCCTCCCCATCTCATGTATCATGCTAAGTTCATGAAAAAGACCCTTTACGCCTATATTTTCAAGGAGATACCGCCGCCCTTCCTGGTCGGGATGGCGACCTTCACCTTCGTACTGCTGATGGGGAGGTTCCTGAAACTCGCCGAGATGGTGGTGGAAAAGGGGGTCCCCCTCTCCGACGTGCTCTGGATGATCGTCTACCTGCTCCCCTCCTTCTGGCTCTACACCATCCCCATGGCGCTGCTTTTGGCCATCCTGCTCGCCTTCGGCAGGCTTTCCGGGGACAGCGAGATCACCGCCATGAAGAGCTGCGGCATCAGCCTGTACGGCCTGCTGCCGCCGCCGCTCGCCTTTGCGGTGCTGGCCTGCTCCGCCTGCCTCTGCGTCACGGTCTACGCGGTCCCCTGGGGCAACAGCTCCTTCAAGAAGCTCCTGATAGACGTGGCCCAGGCGAGCGCCGGGCTGGTGGTGAAGGAAAAGGTGTTCAACGACGCCTTCCCCGGCATGGTCATCTACGCGGAAAGCTTCAACCAGAAGGGGCAGACCATGGCGGGGGTCATCATCCACGACGAGCGCGACCCGCGCGAGCCGGCCACCATCTTCGCCAAAAGCGGGGCGCTGCTCTCCGACCCGCGGGCCCACGCCATCGAGTTCCACCTGAAGGACGGCAGCATCCACCGCTCGGCGGAGTCCGGCGGCTACCGGATGATCGGCTTCCAGGAGTACAACCTGCGCGTGGCGCTCTCCAAGCCGGGAACCACCCTGGAAAAGGGAGAGACCGAGATGACCCTGAGCGAGCTCATCGATCCGCCCCCCAGGCGCTTCGACGCCAAGGCGCTCCTCTCCATGCAGCTTGAGTTCCACAGCCGCCTGGCGCTCCCCTTCTCCTGCTTCGTGTTCACGCTGCTCGCCATGCCGCTCGGCATCCAGAACCGCCGCTCCGGGAAGGCGGCCGGCTTCTCCATCAGCATCGGGATCCTGCTTTTGTACTACGTCGCCCTCTCCGCCTTCAAGACGCTGGGCGAAAAGAGCATCCTGTCGCCCCCGCTGGCCTGCTGGGCTCCCAACCTGGCCTTCCTGGCGCTCGCCGTCTACCTGTTCTACAAGACCGCTGCCGAGGAACCGCTGCCGCTCATGACGCTCTACGCGCGCCTCTCCGCGGCGCTCAAGGAGCGCTTGGGCAGGAGAAGCAGGCGATGAGGATACTGACGCTCTACGTCGCCAAGGCATACCTGAGGATGCTCGCCCTCTGCATGGGCGCCTTCATCGCCATCTACCTGGTCGTCGACTTCATGGAGAAGATCGCCCGCTTCACCCGTAGCGGAGGCCAGTGGTACCACATCGCCCTCTTCTTCATCGCCAAGACCCCGGAGATCGTGAGCCAGGCGGCGCCACTCGCCGTGCTGATGGCGACGCTCCTGACGCTCGGCACGCTCTCCATGAACTCCGAACTGACCGCGATGCGCAGCTGCGGGATCGGGCTGGCGCGCATCACCGCGCCCATTCTTTGCATCGCGCTGCTGGTGAGTGTCCTGAGCCTCTTCATCGGCGAGCTGGTGCTGCCGAGGAGCTACGCCGAGCGCACCTACATCCAGGAGGTGCTGATCGAGAAGAAGAGCCCGAGCATGTACTTCCGGCAGCACAACATCTGGCACCGGGAGGAAGGAGCCATCCTCAGGGCCAGCCTGTTCGACCCCGGCACCCAGTCCCTCAAGGGGATCACGCTCTGGGAGCTCAAGGACGGGACGGAGCCGGTCAAGCGGACCGACGCCTCCACCGGGATACTCGGCGAGCAAGGCTGGGTCTTCAAGGACGCCGTGGTACGTGAGTTCCAGGGCGGCGAGGTGTCGAGCACCAGGAAGTTCGCGCGCCTGGCGGTGCCGCTCAAGCTGAAGCCCGCAGACCTCAAGGTGCTGGGCAAATATTCGGACTCCATGACCATCGCCGAGCTGAGCCGCTACTGCGACAAGCTCAAGGCCGGAGGTTACGATCCCACCCGGTACCTGGCCCAGATGCACAGCAGGTTCTCGCTTCCCTTCGGCTGCGCCATCATGTCCTTTCTGGGCATCCCGTTTGCCCTGAGAAGCGGCCGCTCCTCCGGCATCGCCTTCGGCATCGGGCTCTCGCTCGGCATCGGCTTTCTCTACGTCATCGTGAACTCGGTCATCATCTCCTTCGGCCAGGTCGGGCTCCTGCCGCCGATCGTGGCCGCCTGGGCCACCAACTTCATCTTCCTGCTGGTCGGGATCTGGCTTTCCCTGACCCTCGACAATTGACAACGGCAGGGCAGATGGTCTAATTAGATTGAATCGTTAAGGGAGGATGCGCCGTGTACCGTACCCTGTTGACCGTCCTGGTGGTTGCCACACTGCTCGCTTTCTCGTCCCTGTCCCAGGGAGAAACCGCGCCGGGGCAGGCGACGCGCAAGCCTGCCGAGGCGAAGCTTCCCCCCTTGAGCGTCCTGAGCATCATCCCCGCCCAAGGCGAACCGGGCATGAGCGTCACCCTGAACGGCACCGGGTTCAGCGCGGCGACGACCGCCCTGCTCGGGAGCCACGAACTGCCGGCCGTCGTCGTCGGCGGGAAGCTTCTCTCCATCGTGCTCCCCGACCTGCCGCCCGGAGTCTACGCTCTCTACCTGAAGCGTGAGGACGGCGCCACCAGCAGGGCCTACAACTTCATGCTGCTGCCGCAAAAGCCGGTGGCGTCCTCCCTGGCTCCGGACACCGTCTCCTCCTGCTCGGCCGGCAAGGACCGCGAGGTGGTGCTGAGCGGCGCCAACTTCCAGAGCGGGACCCGGGTCCTGCTCGATGGCGCGGCCATCACCACCCGGGTCATCTCCGGGTCGGCGCTTGCCTTCTTAGCCCCGCAGCTGGCCCCGGGGCTGCACCAGGTGCAGGTGCTGACCCCGCCGGAGGCCCTCTCCGGCACCCTGGCGCTCTTCCTCGACTCCAGGCCCGAGATCCTGGGCGTGGCGGTCGGCAACGATTATGTGAGCTACTATGAATTGATCATCACGGGAAGGAATTTCCAGCAGACCTCGCTGCTGGTGGCTGACGGCGTCAGGATCGGCACCAGGAGTCCGGCGGTTGGGGACAGGGATCAACTGATCTATCAGGGCTGCAACCAGATCCTGTACCAGCGTCACCCGTACGATCCGGCCCCCAAGGAGATCAAGCTGCAGGTGGTGAACCAAAACGGCGAGGAGAGCAACCTGTACTCGATAAGTGTCCCGTAGAGTCGGGAGAGGCAAAGGCGGGAAAAACGTCGAGTGGCCCTAGAAACGGGAAAGGCAGAGGCGGGAAAAGCGTCGAGTGGTCGAGTGGTCACGACTCAACGACTTAACGCCTCAACGACTCGACTGTTCCTCCAAAACGACCAGGTAGCCGTCGGGATCGAAACACCAGAGCTCCCAGGTGCCGTAGGGCTTGAGTTCCAGGGGGTAGAGCACCTCCAGTTCCTCCTCCAGCAGTTCCTGATAAATCTCCTCTATCCCGGCGACCCTGAGGTGCAGGGTCATCCCGACTCCCCGGGGAAAACTTTCCAGGCGCGCCTGCAGCACGGGATGGCGCCGGGACACCTCGTCCTCCTCCACGAAGATAACCTCGCAGCCGTCCAGGCCGAGCACCAGGTGCTCAGGAGCTCCGATCGGGGTAATCGCCCGCCGCACCTGCAATTCCAGTATGCCGGCATAGAACGCCTCGGTGGTCCCGAGATCGGCTACCGCCAGCTGAATGGAGAGCAGTGAGCCGCCCACTGGGCCCTACTCCCCGAACCAGGCGCTGGTGTACCTGCTGAGCACGGTCAGATAGTTGGTGAAGATCAGCACCCCGACCACCACCATCAAAATCCCGGTGATAACCTCCAGCATGCGGATATGCTTTTTGAAGCGCCGGAAAAAGACCAGGAACTGGTGCATGGCGAGCGCTGCCAGAAAAAACGGGATGGCGAGCCCCATGGAGTAGGTCAAAAGCAGCCAGACCCCCCTCCCCTCGGTCGCCGCCACCGCGAGGATGGTCGCCAGGATCGGGCCGATGCAGGGAGTCCAGCCGGCGGCGAAGACGATCCCGACGATGAAGCTACCGAGGTAGCCGGCAGGCTTTCGGTGCAGCGTCAGCTTCTTTTCCCCCAGCAGCATCCCGATGTCGAAAAGACCCGAGACGTGGATACCGAAGACTATGATGAGGACGCCGCCCACCCGCCTGATGGCGGTCTTGTGCTCATGAAGGAAATCCCCCATGAAGCTGGCCGAGGCCCCCAGCAGCACGAACACGCAGGTGAAGCCGGCGATGAAGAGCAGCGAGTGGATGATGGTCTGCTGCCGCACCTTGTGGGTCGGGTGCTCCGCCTGCAGGTCCGCGAAGGAAAGCCCGGTGATGTAGGTGATGTAGGAGGGGATCAGCGGCAGGACGCAGGGGGAGAGAAACGATAACAACCCTGCGACAAAGGCGCCGACCATACTGATGTTATTCGCTTCCATGCCAATCCTCCGACCGGGCCGCCGGCCCCGGAAAAACGCCGCCGCCGGTTGCTATTTCTTGCCAAGGTCCTCCAGAGCCGCCAGTACCGCCGGAGCACTCCAATCCATGGCCCCAACGACCTTTTTCATTATAACACCCTTGGTATCGATGACAAAGGTCTCCGGCACGCCCGTGGTGGCGTAGCGCTTGGCAACCGACCCGTCCGTGTCCAGCAGCGCCGGCAAGGTGACGCCACTCTTCTTGAAGAAGTCGCTGACCGCGCCCTTGCCCCCCTCGTCGATGGAGATGGCGAGCAACTGGAACGGCTTACCCTGCATCGCCTGGTTCATCTTGGCCATGGAGGGGATCTCCTCGCGGCAGGGCGGGCACCAGGTGGCCCAGAAGTTGACCAGCACGACCTTACCCTTCAGCGTGGAGAGCTGGACCGGATTGCCGGCCAGGTCCTTCAGGGTGAAGTCCGGCGCGGGCTTCCCCTCCACAGCGGGCTCCAGCCGCTTGTTGCAACCGGGCGCCGCGAACAGCGCCAGCAGAATTACCGCACAGATCCAACCCTTCATGACTTCCTCCCCGGCTGCGTGATTTGATATTTCTCCATCCGATAGATCAAGGTATGGCGCGGGATGCGCAGGAAGCGGGCCGCGGCGGTCTGGTTCCAGTCACACCGGGTGAGCGCCTCCAGCACGACCTCGCGCTCCAGCTGCTCCAGGGGGTACCCTTCCGGCGGCAGGCGCAACACGCCCCCCTCGGGCTTTCCCGGCGCGGCGCAGATCTTCTCCGGCAACTCGTCCACCCCGATCTGGTCGCCCTCCCTCATGATGAGCAGGCGCTCCACCGTATTCTCCAGCTCCCGCACGTTCCCCGGCCAGGCGTAGCGCTGCAGCCGCTCCAGGGCCTCCTTGCTGAAGGTGACGCCGCTCCCGCCGAACTTGACGCAGAAGTAGCGCACCAGGAGCCGGACGTCCTCCACCCGCTCCCTAAGCGGCGGGAGCTGCAGCGGTATGACGGAGAGCCGGTAGTAGAGGTCGTCCCGGAAGCGCCCCTCGGCGATCCCCTTCTCCAGGTCGGCATTGGTGGCCGCCACGACCCGGACGTCGATCTTTTGCAGCGAGGTCCCGCCCAGCGGCTCCACCACCCGCTCCTGCAGGACCCGCAGCAGCTTGGGCTGCAGTTCGAGAGGGAGGTCGCCGACCTCGTCCAGGAAGATGGTCCCCCCGTCGGCCAGCTGGAACTTCCCCTCCTTGTCGCGGATCGCCCCGGTGAAGGCCCCCTTCACGTGGCCGAAGAGCTCGCTCTCCAGCAGGTCCCTGGGGATCGCGGCGCAGTTCACCGCGATGAAGGGAGCGGAGCGGCGCGAACTCCCCGAGTGGATGGCCCGCGCCACCAGCTCCTTGCCGGTGCCCGACTCCCCGGTGATGAGGACGGTCGCCTCGGTATCGGCGACCTTGCGCACCACCGTGAAGACCCCCTCCATGGCCCGGGAGGTCCCCACGATGCTCTTGAACTCGGCCCTGCCGGAGAGCTCCTCCTTGAGGAGCCGGTTTTCCTCCGAGAGCCCCTGCAGCTGGAGACCCTTTTTGACCGTGAGCTTCAGCTCCTCGCGGTTGAAGGGCTTGGTCAGGTAGTCGAAGGCGCCCAGCTTCATCGCCTCCACCGCGGTGTCTATGGCGCCGAAGGCGGTGAGCACGATGACGACCGTCGCGGGGGAGCGCTCCTTTATCGCGGAGAGCAGCTGGAAGCCGCCCATGCCCGGCATCTTGAGGTCGGTGATGACGAGCGCCGGGGACTTCTCGGCGAAGAGCTTGAGCCCGCTTTCGCCGTCGGCCGCAGTCCAGACGTCGTACCCCTCCTGCTGCAGGTTGTACTCCAGAACGCGGCGTAGCGAGCTGTCATCGTCTATGATAAGTATCTTTGGGGGCATGTGTCCTGGCCGATGGCTGAAGTTGGCTTGTGACAAGAGGCCAGCCTCAATTCTTAACCGATTTAGCGCCGCAGGGCAACCTATTTATAATGAACGGCGCCAGCCCGAACCGGCAGGCGGACTCTGCGGGCAAGGCCGCGGAGAAGGGTCGCGATGCCGCACCGTATCAGGCGGCTAAAAAAGGAAGGGGCGTGAGACTGCGGCAAAGAAACAGAAAAGGAGGAGCTGCACCGGAGGAAAAAACAAAAGCGTACCCGCGAAGCCCAGGCGTCGGGATCCGGGAAACTGGTCAGTGGTTGTCAGGGGTTGTCAGGTGCCGCGCGCGACGCTCCACGGCAGCAGCTAGCGGTGCAGTTACGCTCCAGGAACCGGCAGGCGGCCGGCTCTGGAGGATCTCACGGACGTTTCCCCTTCGGCCTGCGGGGATAGCCCAGGTAACTCTGGGTGAGTTCCCGGGTACCGACCGCCAGAGGGAGCAGGTCCTCATGCTTTTTCAACGCCTCAGGGAGCGAGGGACCGTCGGTGATGATGAAATCACCCTCCCCCAAGCAGGTCTTGGCGAAAAAACGGCCGGCCGAGCTGCAGAAAACCTTTATGCTGAAAACTTCGCCGTTCAATTCCAATTCAGTCGATTGGAGCAGCATTTCTTCATCCACGCAACACCCCCGCAAGCACATTATATAACAATGCGCTGTCTAGTTAGCAAGAAACAAGCCAGACCCAGCAGGGAGTAATCCGATTTGTGCGGAAACGGGGGAAGTCAGCGAAGGACCATTGGATAAAAAACATGGGACGGCGGTAACGGATTGTTCATTCATGAGGGCTAATGCAAAAAGCCCGTCAAACCGGAGGCGGTCGGTTAAATGGCGTCACGCCTACCGGTCATTTAACGCGCGTCACGACGTAGTCGGCGAGGTCGGCGAGAGCCTCCCGGGCGGCGGAGGGAGGGAACTTCTCCAGCTCCCGCTTGCACAGGACGACGTGCTGGCAGGCAGCGGCGACGGTATGCTCGATCCCGCCGTAGCGGTGCACCAGTTCGAAGACCCGGGCGAAATCCTCGTCCGAGAGGAGTTCCTTCTCCACGACGCAGGCGATAATTTCGCGCTCGTCCGGGGTGCAGTTCTTCAAGGTATGGATCAGCGGCAGGGTGATCTTCCCTTCCTCGAGGTCGTGGCCGATGCTCTTGCCGAACTGCTCCTCGCTGGCCGTATAGTCCAGGGTATCGTCCATCAATTGGAAGGCGATGCCGAGCTCCATGCCGTAGGCGGCCATGGCGCCACGCAGTTCGGGGTCGACGCCGCCCAGGATGGCTCCGACCTCGCAGGCCGCGGAGAGGAGGATGGCGGTCTTGCAGCGGACCACTTCGATGAAGCGCTCCACGGTTATTTCCAGGTCGCTGGTGCAGACGAGCTGCAGCACCTCGCCCTCGGCGATGATGGTGGTCGCGTCAGCCAGCACCTTCAGGATGCCCAGGTCGCCGTCGACCACCATGAGCGAGAACGATTTGGAGAAGAGGAAATCACCCACCAGCACCGATGCTTCGTTGCCCCAAAGCGTGTTGGCCGAGGCGAGCCCCCGGCGCAGGTTGGCGTTATCCACCACGTCGTCATGGAGCAGGGTGGCCGTGTGGATGAACTCGACGACGCTGGCCAGCGGCACGGTGCGGCTCCCTTGGTAGCCGCAGAGCTTCGCCGCCAGCAGCACCAAGGCAGGACGGATCCGCTTGCCCCCGCTTGAGAGCACATACTCGCCAACCTTGCGTATCAGCGGGACATCCGACTGCAGATCCTTCTTGAACTGCAGTTCCACGTTTTTCAGATCTTCCCCGATCAGGGCAAGCGCTGCATCCATAAAAGGCCTCGGTTCTTCTTGACTGGCGCGCCAACGTTTTGCTGAAAACCTTAACGCTGCGGAATAACAACAAGATCCATCTGCGCCAGACGCCTGAATTTACTTGAGTTCGACGGCGCACTGTAACAAATCCCGTCTCATTATTCAAGGCATTTCGTCGTAGCACGGCCTGCCATGCGGGTTTGCCCGGCTGCGGCACAGCGCGGGAGAGCCCGCTGCGGCGACCTGCGCCAGGGCAAAACGGAAAGGGTGCCGGCAGGCGGACACCGGGGGCGGCTGACGCTGCACTTACAACATTTCCTGATTAGTGATGATCTTCCGCCATAGTCCCCCCTCCCCTTGCGGGAGGGGGTAAGGGGGAGGGGGAAGGTGCCATGACTGCCCAGGAGAGATCACTTCGTGGCTGCTTCCCCCCCACCCCGACCCTCCCCCGCAAGGGGGGAGGGAGAGTTATTGAAAGCGGAAGATTGTCACTAATCAGGCAACATTTTGACAGAAAAGTCTGGAGCGCCGGGGCAGCAGCGTCAGGAACTTGACAGCTTTCCCGAACCGGTAAGCGCACCAACCCGGTAACGGGTCGGCACAGTGAAGCTGCTGGGGAGAGCCGGATTTTTCAGCGGGTCTGCGGAAGGGACGTGGCGGGGGACCTGCGGGGCGCGGTCGGCGCCTGGTCAGGCAAAGGGACCGGGAGCTCCGGGCCCTGAGCGCCCCGGGCCCGCCGCGAACTGCGGGAGCCGGGGGGCGCCTGCCGGGGGGACCGGCTCAGGCCGCCTTGCGCTCCTGCTGCAGCAACCCGCAGCGTTTGAGCTCCTTCTCCAGCTTCCCCTTGGTCAGCCCGAGGGCGCGGCACATGCTGTCGCTGTCGCAACGGTAGCGGTCCATGGCCATCAGCAGGAGCGCCTTTCGCAACGACATGGAGAGCTTGTCCAGCACATGGTCGGTTGCCGTGGCGGAAATCAGGGTGAAAAACGGCTCCAGATTCTTTTCGAAAAGCTGGGCACTCTCTTCAACGTGCATAATGGTCGCTCTGTTCATACGCTGCACCCTCACCATGTTTGCTGCGATGTCGCTCATGTTGTCGTTGACGAAACTCAGCGTGTCCCAGTCGTTATCGACCGTCAGGACCGCGGCCGCGTCGTCCCTGGTCGCCGTGCCGCCGCGCTGAACCAGTAGCACCTCGACGGCCCGGTAGTGATAGGTGCCGGCCTTTTGCTTTACGTCCTTGCATCTGTATCCCATGGTCGTCTCCTATGCTGCTCTTTCTCGGAAGTTTTTCCTACCGGTGCCACCACCCTGGTCCGCCGCCTGTCGTTCCAATCCCCATCCTGATTTCCCGCTATCCCGAGCCGGGCGTGGCGGATTGCTGTGCAGCAACCGCTGCCTGCCTGAGACAATCTCATTCATTACAACAGCCGTACCAGCGCCGACGGCACCGGCACCCAACGTGTAACAACCCAATATCACGCAGGTTATTTCCATCAAGCCGCCGGAATATTCCGGCGCCCAGGGCTTAAAAATGTTCACGGCATGCACAGAGCGTCAGGTTGCGCGACAATAGCGACATGATTTACAGTAGTTAGCGCCTCCGCCCACCTAATGAAGAGCTCCATCCTTTGAACAGCAGCGCGGAACCCAGGAGTGACTTGAATAAAAATTAATCTATGGTATCATGCCCCGACGCACATGAGCGCGCCCGGGCTAAAGCCCGCCTCGGCCGGCCGCGTGACGTGCCTACACCGCTGCTCCATCATCTAAACTGGCTTTACGGGAGGTTCCATGGAAAAACTGCAGCTTTGGGAGCGTTACAAACAACGGCTTTACAGCGACGCGGGAACTGGCTTGGCACTTGACACCAGCCGCATGAATTTTTCGGACAGTTTTTTCACTGAGATGGAGCCGCAGCTGCAAAAGGCCTATGCCGCCATGGCGCAGCTTGAGGCCGGGGCAGTGGCGAACCCGGATGAGAACCGCATGGTGGGCCACTACTGGCTGAGGGCGCCCGAGCTGGCTCCCGATGCGGCGCTCACCGAGGAGATCACGGCGACCCTCGCCTCGGTCAAGGCGTTCGCCAGCTCGGTGCATGCCGGCAACATCGCTGCGCCCGACGGCGGCCGCTTCACCAGGCTGCTGATCATCGGGATAGGGGGTTCGGCACTGGGGCCGCAGTTCGTGGCGGACAGCCTGGGGAGCACCGGAGACCGGATGCGACCCTACTTCTTCGACAACACCGACCCCGACGGAATGGACCGGGTCATCGCCGAAATCGGACCGGCCCTGGCACAGACGCTGGTCGTTGTCATCTCCAAAAGCGGCGGCACCAAGGAGACAAGAAACGGCATGCTGGAGGCACGCCAGGCCTTCGCCCGGGCCGACCTCAACTTCGCCGCCCACGCGGTCGCCGTCACCGGCGCCGACAGCGAGCTGGACCGCACCGCCTCGCAGCAGAGGTGGCTTGCGCGTTTTCCCATGTGGGACTGGGTCGGGGGGAGGAGCTCCGTCACCTCAGCCGTCGGGCTGCTTCCCGCCGCGCTGCAGGGCATCGACATCGACGGGCTCCTGGAAGGGGCGCGGGCCTGCGACCGGAGCACCCGCGTGGCGCAGACCGCGAAAAACCCGGCGGCCCTGCTGGCGCTCTCCTGGTTTCACGCGACCGGGGGCAAAGGCGCGCGCGACATGGTGATCCTTCCCTACAAGGACCGGCTGCTGCTTTTTTCGCGCTACCTGCAGCAGCTCATCATGGAGTCGCTCGGCAAGGAGCGCGACCTGGCGGGGAACCTGGTGCACCAAGGGATCGCCGTCTACGGGAACAAGGGGTCCACCGACCAGCACGCCTACGTGCAACAGCTGCGCGAGGGGGTGCCCAACTTCTTTGCCACCTTCATCGAGGTGCTGAAGGATCGTGACGGGAACTCAATGGCGGTCGAGCCGGGAGCGACCTCGGGCGATTACCTTTCCGGATTTTTCCAGGGGACCCGCGCCGCGCTCTACGACAACGACAGGGAGTCCGTCACCATCACGGTCGACGAGGTCTCGCCCGCAACCATAGGGGTGCTCATTGCACTGTACGAGCGGGCAGTCGGCCTTTATGCGTCGCTCATCAACGTGAACGCCTACCACCAGCCGGGAGTCGAGGCGGGGAAGAAAGCGGCAGGTACCGTGCTGGCGCTCCAGGGCGAGATCCTCGAACTGCTGAAATCCCAGAACGACCGCGCCTTCACCGGAGCCGAATGCGCCATGGCGCTGGCGCGCCCCGAGGAGGTGGAAACCGTCTACCACATCCTCAAGCACCTCGCGGCGAACCCGCACCACGGAGTCGGCGTGGCGAAGAGCGAAACCCCGTGGGAAAGCAGGTTTCGCATGGGTTCCGCAGGATGACGTGAGATTTTAGTTGCCAAACCGCCCGCAACTCTTGTAATGGCTATAGAGCAGCGGGCCAGCAGTCACCAATGAGGGGACCGGCGCCTAAAGGGCCGGTCCCCTCATTACGTTCAGCTTCCCCCTATTTCATGGTTCTGTTATACGCAAGATGCTATATTTTTGCGCTTTCACCGTTCGGGGCCGAAAGAACGTCCCCTCTCCCGGAGGGGGAGGGACAGGGAGGGGGAAGCCTGCGCCGGTCTTCCCCCCTCCCGACTTCCCCCCTCCGGGAGAAGGAGAGTCGGCAGTAAGCCGCAGGGTGGGCACCCCGTGCCCACGCGGGACACCCGAGGCTGGCAACAGAGCAATTGACACTAAAGACCAAAGAGAGGTATCAGGAGTTTATGAACACCATCGACCTAAGAAGCGACACGGTCACCCGTCCCTCCGCCGCGATGCGCAAAGCCATGGAACTCGCGGAAGTGGGGGACGACGTCTACGGCGAAGACCCGACCGTCAACAGGCTGCAGGCGCTTGCCGCGCAGCTGCTCGGCAAGGAGGCGGCACTCTTCGTCCCCAGCGGCACCATGAGCAACCTGCTCTCCCTGCTTACCCACTGCGCGCGCGGTGACGAGTACATCGCCGGGCAGGACGCCCACATTTACCGCTGGGAAGGCGGCGGTGGCGCGATCTTCGGCGGGATCCAGCCCCAGCCGCTCGACTTCGAGCCGGACGGGACCCTCGACCTCGGCAAGGTGTCCCGGGCGGTCAAGTCTCCGGACCACCACCACGCGGTGACCAGGCTGCTCTGCCTGGAGAACACCCAGGGGGGGCGCGTACTGCCGCTGGACTACCTGGATCGCGCCCAAGAGTGCGCGAGGAGCCACGGCCTGGCGCTGCACCTGGATGGCGCGCGCGTCTTCAACGCCGCGGTAGCGCTGGGCGTGCCGGTCGCGAAGATTGCCGCCCCTTTCGACACCGTTTCGGTCTGCCTCTCCAAGGGGCTCGGCGCGCCCGTAGGCTCCGTGCTGTGCGGCAGCTCCGAACTGATAGACAAGGCCCACCGGTGGCGCAAGGTGGCCGGCGGCGGCATGCGCCAGGCAGGCATCCTCGCGGCGGCCGGGATCTACGCCCTGGAGCACAACGTGGAGCGGCTCGCCGAGGACCACCGGAACGCGCGGCAGCTCGCGGCCGGCCTGGCCGAGGTGGAGGGTTTATGGGTCACGCCGGCCAACACCAACATCCTCTTCGTGACCCCGCCGGACGGCAGCGCCGCCCCGCTGCGCGAGGCATTGGCAGCCGAAGGGATCCTGCTGGGAGGCGGCGACAGCCTCAGGCTGGTCACCCACCTGGACGTCAGCGCAAAGGACGTGGAGAGGACGGTGGCAGCTTTCAAGCGGTTCTTTTCGGCGTATGGAGTGTAGAACCTTATCAAGGCAAGGAGGGTAAGGAGAGCAGATGGCAGAGATCAACTGGAATGATTTCGAGCGGGTGGAGATCAGGGTCGGCACGGTGCTGGAGGTGGAGGAATTCCCGGAGGCGCGCAGCCCGGCTTACAAGCTACTGGTAGATTTCGGAGCGGCGGGTGTCAAGAAATCGAGCGCGCAGATCACCAGGCTCTACGAGCGGGAGGAACTGGTGGGGAAGCAGGTCATCGGCGTGCTGAATTTTCCCAGGAAGCAGATCGGGCGTTTCTTCTCGGAGGTGCTCATCACCGGATTTGCCGACGAGAGCGGCGCCATCATCCTCGCCGTCCCCGAGCGCCCGGTGCCCAACGGCAGCAGGCTCGCGTAGCGCGAGCAGTGACAGGATTCTGCAGTGTCCCCCCTGCGAAGTAGGGATAGGCTCTCTTAGGGGGAGTTGTTGTTTCCCTGGGGCACTAAAAAGGCGGGCGAATACAAGATTCGCCCCTACGGGCTCAATTTACCCCGTAGGGGCGAACCTCGTGTTCGCCCGTTTTCGGTTCTTTCTGTATACCGCTCGGCCGACATCGGACAGAAAACCGGCGCCAACTTAACAACAACTCCGCACAACAGAGCCATTTCCTAGGGGGGACTAAACTATGTCGAAGCTACCCCTTCTGCCGGAGCGCCTCGGCGTACACCGTGCTCTTCGGCAGCCCCGTCTCCAGGGTCACCCTTTTCACCGCGTCCTTCAGTGAGAGCTCGCCGGAGCCCAGGTAGCGGCTCAAAAGCTCCTCCATCTCCGGGGTGTCGGGCAATTCGGGCTCGCCTGCCGGTGTCACCAGAATCGCCACCTCGCCCCTGATCTCCCGCTGCTCCGCCTGCTCTATGAGACCGGAGAGCTTCCCGCGCAGGAACTCCTCGTACAGCTTGGTCAGCTCCCGGGCGACCACCACCTCGCGGTCCCCCAGCGTCTCCAGCATGTCGCGCAAGGTCGCCAGCACCCTCTTGGGGGATTCGTAGAAGATGAGCAGCGCCCGCTCGCCGGCGAGCGACAGCAGCCTCTCGCGCCTTTTCCCCTGGCGGTTGGGCAGGAAACCGGCGAAGGTGAAGTTATCCGTGGCGAGCCCCGAGGCCGAGAGCGCCGTGATGGCGGCGCAAGCCCCCGGGATCGGGACCACGCTGATCCCGGCCGCAATCGCGTCGCGCACCAGCTGGTAGCCGGGGTCGGAGACGCAGGGGGTCCCGGCGTCCGTCACCAGGGCGACGTTGAGCCCCTGCTGCAGCCTCTCCAGGATGAACTCGCCCTTGAGGTCCTTGTTGTGGTCGAAGTACGAGGTGAGCGGTCGCGAGATGCCGAAATGGGTCAGCAGCTTCCTGGAGTGGCGGGTGTCCTCCGCCGCGACCAGGTCCGCCTCCTTCAGGATCCGCAGGGCCCGCAGGGTGATGTCCTCGAGATTGCCGATCGGCGTGGCTACGATGTAGAGAGTACCTGTGGGCATTTTTAAATCCGGGGCTAGGGGCTAGGGGCTTGGGGCTAGGGGCTAGGGGCTAGGGGCTAGGGGTCAGATACTTCAAAGCTAGAGGTTAGATCAACCATTTTATTACGGCTCGATTGGACTCCACCTCATCCTCCGGGAGAAGTCAGGAGACTGGAGAAGGGAGGCCCGGGGAGGAGGCCTGGGACCGGGTTCGCTTTTACTAGCCCCTAGCCCCTAGCCCCCAGTCCCTGTCTTTTCCCCTAGCCCCCAGTCCCTAGCCCCTGCCTCTTATTTCCCCCAGTCCCTGGCGTAGCGGAAGTCGCGATCGATGGTGCGGTTGGAGACCTTGGCGATCACCGGGAGGCGCCTTTTGAAGTGCGAACCCTGCACCTTCTTGTGCACGTTGTCGATAAACTCCGGCGCAAACCCGGCCGCGATCAGTTCGTCGCGGTTCATGCGCTGGTCCACCATCCGGTATAAAAGCTCGTCGGCGTCGCGGTAGCTGAAACCGAGCTCCTGCTCGTCGGTCTGCCCCGCCCAGAGGTCGGCCGAGGGCTTCTTGTCGATCACCTCGCGCGGCACCCCCATCGCCTCGGAAAGCTCCCAGACCTGGCTCTTGTAGATGTCGCCGATCGGGTTCAGGGCGCTCGCCATGTCGCCGTGCAGTGTCCCGTAGCCCAAGAGGAGCTCGGTCTTGTTGCTGGTCCCCAGCACCAGCCCACCTACCGCCGCCGAATGGTCGTAGAGGATGGTCATGCGCTCGCGCGCCATCTTGTTGCCGCGCCGCATGTTGTCCGCCTCCGGCACCAGCGCGAAATAGGCGTCCACCATCGGCGTGATCTCCAGCACCTGGTAGTTGATGCCGAGCGCGTCCGCCACCAGCTTCGCGTGCGCCTCGCTTTCCGGGTTGCTGGTACGGTACGGCATGGTGTAGGCGTAGACGTTCTCCGGCCCCAGGGCCTCGGCCGCGATGTAGGCCACCAGGGCGGAATCTATGCCGCCGGAAAGGCCGAGCACCCCCTTGCGGACCCCGACCTTGGTCACCTCGTCGTGCACGAAGCCGACCAGAATCTTGCGCAGCAGCGCCGTGTTGACAGTCAAAGTACCCATCAGCTAACCCCTCTCCCTATCGATCCGCTTGAGCTCCTTCACGGTGATGGCCAGATTCTCGTCCCGCATCATGGGCGAGAAGATCCTCTCGCGCCGCAGCGCTCCCTCTTCGACCCGGGCCAGGACGAAGTCCTCCTCCAAAAGGCTCCCGCGCGCGGCTACCTCACCCGAGGGCGCAATAACCTCGCTGCCGCCCCAGAAATTGATGCCGTCCTCGTAGCCGACCCGGTTGCAGTAGAGCACCCGGCAGTTGAGGAACATCGCCGTCGTGGAGGTGAGCTTCTGCCAGGCGTCTGCCGAGCCGAGCCCCTCGGCGCCGCTGATGCCGCGGCCGGGACTGGAGGAGAGGCAGATCAGGGTCGTCGCGCCGTCCATGGCCAGGATGTAGGGAGCGGAGAGGTGCCACATGTCCTCGCAGATCAGCATACCGACCCGGCCGAAGCGGGTGTCGAAGGCGCGGAAGTGCTCGCCGCGCGCCAGATAGCGCTGCTCGTCGAACAGGCCATAGGTCGGCAGGTAGACCTTACGGTGCACCTGGAGGATCTCGCCCCCTTCCAGGTAAAGCGCGGTATTGAAGAAGCGGTAGTCGGCAGTCACCTCGACCAGGCCGATCGCGATGGAGATGCGCTGGGAAAGGAGCTTCAGCCGGGCTATCTGCGGGGCGTCGAGGCCGATCGCCACGTCCGGGACCAGGTCCTTCAGAAAGTACCCGGTGAGGGCCAACTCGGGGAAGACGACGAGGTGGGCCCCCTCGGAAATCCCCTTCTCGATGGCAGCCTCGATCAGGGCCATGTTGTCATCCAGGCAGCCGAGCTTCGGCTTGATCTGGGCGAGGGCAACGGTAAAATCCATGAGAGTCTCCGCGATTTTTTCTTAATTACTAGCACAGCGTAAAAACGTTTGCAAACTAGAAGAGCACCACCAGCGCCACGCCGCCGGCGATGACCGAGAGGTTGCAGACGGCCGAGACGCCGTGCAGCTTGGAGAACTGGCGCCGCAGCGGGTCGTCCTTGGAGCTGTTTTCGAAGGAGCCGATCTGGCGTTTCAGTCCTGCCGCCTGCGGTTCCACGTAGAAAGCCTGGAAGGAGCAGAGCATCAGAATGACCAGCAGGATCATGGCGGAGGGTTCCAGCACCTTGCCGGCGAGGACGATCCGGCAGACCAGGGCAATAGCTCCACAAGCGACCCCCCAGCGGAAATATCCCGGGAAGAAGAGCCCGACGATGCGTGCCGCGACGTCCCTGCTCTCGGAGCGAAACAGCATCGGGGTGAGCACGAAGGTGAAGAGAGCTGCCCCGCCCAGCCAAAGGGATACCGCCAGGCGGTAAATGATGGTGACAGTTTGCATGTTTTTACCTCACAAAAAAACTAAAGATTCCACTTTAAGTCGCGAAGCACAATCAAATCTCAAACCAAGACACAATCTTCAACGCGAAGACGCAAAGGCGCAAAGACGCGAAGAAAAGCGGTCCAACGGGGAAAAGCAACCTCAAAGCAAACATAAAGACCTTGATTTTTTAAATCCCAAAGATTTTGTCTTACTTTGCGTCTTAGCGCCTTTGCGTGTTCAGTACGCCAGATCGAAGGCATTCCTGATGTGCTCTATCTCGGGAAGTTCGCCTTCATGGAGAATAATGGCAACCACATCGAAACGTGCCTCTGCGTCGTAGAGCCGTCTTTTTGAGAGCCAGACCAGCGCAGCTTTGGAAATCTGCCGCTGCTTGAAGGGGGTAACGGCCAGTTGCGGCGGTCCATAGATCTGATTGTTGCGGCATTTGACCTCGATGAAGACAATCGTCCTGCCGTCCCGTGCCACGATATCCAGTTCCCCGCAGACACAGCGAAAATTGCGCTCAACAATAGAAAAACCAACGCCCTTCAAAAAGGTCGCAGCAATCGATTCACCCACATTCCCAAGGGAACTATTGCCGCCCTTTTCTTGCATATCGCCCCTGCTTCGAGTATCTCAGGTTGAGTTGCCTTTGACAGTGTAGCAGCAAGTTCAGGCCAGGTCTTTAGATTTATGACATTTCGGAATCACGTAGGGTGGGCACCCCGTACCCACACGGGAATCCCAAGCCGCGAAATAGGTAGGTGCAGCCTCCGCCTCGCTAAAAACCGGGCAGCAGTGCATCCGAATCCCCAGACAGGAGCCCGTTAGCAGGATCAACCGGCACATGCTCCTTCACACCGCGGAAACTTTTCCGGTGGATCGGCGAGGGACCCAGCCTGGCGATGGCGGCCAGGTGCGTAGCGGCGCCGTATCCCTTGTGGGCGGCAAAGCCGTACCCCGGGTAGAGCTCGTCGTACTGCACCATGAGCCGGTCCCGGGTCACCTTCGCGATGATGGAGGCGGCCGCGATGGAAAGGCTCAGGGAGTCCCCTTTCTTTATGGTGCGCTGCGCTATGTTCATCGGGATTGCGGAGATGCCGTCGATCAGCAGGAAATCCGGCGCCGGGCTCAAGCAGAGGATGGCGTCGCGCATGGCGCTCAGTGTGGCCTGGAGTATGTTGATCCGGTCCACCAGCAGGTGGTCTCCGAAGCCAACACCGATGGCGAGCGCCTCCGCCGAGATCAAGTCGAAGAGTTCGTCCCGAAGCGACGCGGTCAGCTTCTTGGAGTCGTCGACGCCGGGAAGCATCAGCCCGTCAGGCAGGATCACGGCGGCGGCCACCACCGGGCCGGCCAGGGGGCCGCGTCCCGCCTCATCCACGCCCGCGACGCAGCGGTAGCCGCGCCGGGCGGCCTCGAGCTCGAAGGCGTGCAGATCCGGTGGGGAGTCGTCGGGGAAAAAATTGGGGATCTTGGGAGTCAGTGGGATCGTCCTCTTAGCGACAATGTGTGAAGAAAAAGGGCTGGCGAATCTTCCTAAAAATGAAGGCCCCTAAAAAACCCCTCGCCCTCCGGGAGAGGGTGGCCGAAGGCCGGGTGAGGGAAGCGCCACGGAGGACAACAGGAGCCTTAGCAACCGGATGGGCCTGGATAGCGTAAAAACCATGTGGGTCAGCTCAGATGGCCACTCCCTCACCCCGGCCCTCTCCCGGCGGGCGAGGGAGAGTCTGATCAAGTGAGTGAAAGGGGGAAGCAGGGCCAAGTCCGATGTTCAAAAATCTCGTTGCCACCGCCTGTTGCCGCCCCTAAGCCAAAAAAAAACCCCGGTCGATTGACCGGGGCTTTTAAGCTGCGGCCTACTGGCCAGCGACGTATTTTCTTTCCTTGATCCTGGAAGCCTTGCCGCGCAGTTTGCGCAGGTAGTAAAGCTTCGCGCGACGCACCTGGCCGCGGGTGATGACCTCAATGGCCTCCACGATCGGGGAGTGCAGCGGGAAAACCCTCTCAACGCCAACGCCGTTGGAGATCTTACGCACGGTGAAGGACTCGCGAACCCCACCATTCTGACGGCCGAGGCAAACGCCCTGGAATGCCTGGATACGGCTCTTGTCGCCCTCGACAATCTTAACCTGGACCTTGATGGTGTCGCCCGGGGTAAACTTGGGGATGTTCTTCTTCATCTGCGCCATTTCGATAAAATCAATCTTGTTCATATTCCACTTCCTCCCTTATCTGTAACCTCTAGTCTTGCAAGATATAAACTGCCCAAAAAACGTCCCTTACCAACTTTGAATCCAACAACTAATTTCCAGGGAGACACTTCCTCCTCTTACCGCCCGAAGAGCCGGTCCAGCATGATCGCCGCCGCGCTCCTGACCGACAGGTGGTTGTAGTCGCCCCCGCCGCTGATCGGCTCCAGCACGTAATCACCACGTTCGAAGATCTCTTCGGTAAGTCCCCAGCCGGTGCCCAGTAACAGCAGGTAGTGCTGCTCCGGCTGCGCCTCCATCAACTCCCGCATCCCGGCGAAGCTTATGCTGTTGGCCCTGCCCGCGGCGCCCGTCACGACGATCTTCGCCTTTCGCCCGGTGCGCAGCTCCAGGTCAGCCAGCGCGGCGTCCAGGGAGCTCTCGGTCTGCAGCAGCTCCAACGCAGCCTTGCGCTTCGGGTTGTAGGTCGCCCCCCAACCTTCCAGCCAATGGGTCCTGATCTTCTCAACGAGCTTTTGCTGCTCGACAACCGGGGTCACGATGTAGTAGCGCGCGACGCCGTAGGTGCGGGCGCTTCGGGCGATGTCGTGGATGTCCAGGTTGGTTACTGCCGTCGCCACCACTTCCTGGTTCTTGTTCCAAACCGGGTAGTGGATCAGCGCTATACTGAGGCGGGAGGCGGCCGTCACGAGCCGATCTCTGCCAGAAGTTTTTTATCCGCCTTGCTCCACTGAATCCCTTCGAGGAGCTCGGGGCGTGAGGCGAGCGTTCTCTTGATCGACTCCTTGCGCCGCCACTTGGCGATCTCGGCATGGTTGCCGGATAGGAGCACGTCGGGAACCTTCTCACCCCTGAATTCGGGAGGCCGCGTGTACTGCGGGTACTCCAAAAGGCCGTCGGCGAAGGAATCATACAGCGCCGAATCGCCCGAGCCGAGCACACCCGGAACCAGGCGGGCCACGGCGTCCACGATCACCATGGCGGCGATCTCCCCGCCGGTCAGTACGAAATCACCCAGGGAGATCTCGTCGTCGACGAAAAGGGTTCGCACCCGCTCGTCAACCCCTTCGTAGCGCCCGCAGATGATGATGACCCCTTCCTCCTTGGAGAGCTCCTCGGCAACCTGGTGGTTGAAGGGGCGCCCGCAGGGGGTGGTCAGTATGATCTTGGCGTTGGGGCTCGCAAGCTTGACGGCCTCGATCGCCGCGGCGATCGGTTCCACCTTCATGACCATGCCGGCGCCCCCCCCGTAAGGAGAATCGTCGGCGGTCGAGTGCTTGTCGAGCGCCCAGTCGCGGATGTTGTGCAACGCGACTTCAATGAGGCCATTCTCGCAGGCGCGCTTCAGGATGCTCTCCGTCAGCGGACCGTCGAACATGGCCGGGAACAGCGTCAGTATATCAAATTTCATAGATCGAGGAGTCCCTCGGGAAGGGAGACCGTCATGCTGTTTGCCGCCAGGTCCACCGCCAGCACCACGTCGTCGAGCGCGGGGATCAGCACTTCCCGCCCGTCCAGCTTGACCACGTACACGTCGTTGCTGCCGGTCTCGATGATGTCGACCAGTTCCCCCAGCGCCTCCCCCGTATCGGTCACCACTTGGAGGCCGAGCAGGTCCGACCAGTAATACTCGTCGGAGGGAAGTTCCGGAAGCGCAACGCGGTCGGCGTAAATCTCACGGCCGACCAGGTGCAGCACCTGGTTGATATTGTCAAAGGGCTTCAGGGTCAGGATCACCCTCTTGCCGTGCGCCTTGGCGGAGACCACCGGAAAACGCTCCAGTGCCCCGTTGGGCGCTTTGATCATGACACTTTCCAGTTGGGAAATGCTGGAGGCATCCCCAGCAAAAGGGATGACCCGGAGTTGCCCCCGGATCCCCTGAGTTGCCTGGATTTTACCTATCAATACTGTCTTGCTGCTATCGGACATCTATCACTCTACAATCTTCAGGATCGCTTTCTTGTTGTCCTTGGTGGATACGGCGTTCAGCAGGGTGCGGATCGCTTTCGCGGTGCGCCCTTCCTTGCCGATAATGCGTCCCATATCTTCTTTTGCGACAGTGAGCTTGATGACGTTGGTTTCTTCCTCCAACTCCTCGGTTGCTTTCACCTGGCTCGGGTCATCTACAAGTGCCTTAGCGATGGTTTCTACAAGCTCTTTCATGTCGCACCCTCTGTAGTGTGGGATATCCGGCTAGCCGGAGCAGACGAGCATTAAGCAGAGGAACATTAAGCAGCCGTTACAACAGCCTTTGCAACAAATTTTTCCCAGATGCCGACCTTCTTCAGGATCTGCTTCACGGTGTCGGTAGGCTGTGCGCCCTTGGAAAGCCACTCGAGAGTCTGCGCTTCGTCCAGGTTGAATACCGCCGGGTTCTTGTTGGGGTCGTAGGTGCCGACGTTCTCGATGAAGCGTCCGTCCCTGCGGCTACGGCAGTCTGCGACTACTACCTGGTAAAAGGGTTTCTTCTTGGCGCCCGCGCGTGCAAGTCTGATCTTTACTGACATTTCTTCCTCCTGGTATTTCCGGATCCTTAAGATCCGCAACTCTTCTATTGTTAGTGGTGTTCGGGAAAACTTGTGTAACTTTACTTCATCCGTAGCTATCGTCAAAGGAGGGCACGCAACTAAAAGGGCATCATCCCTTTTCCCATCCCCTTCATTCCTTTCAAAAGCCCCTTGGGGCCCATCTTCTGCAGCTGCTTCACCACCCGCTGCGCCTCCGTGAAGCGCTTCAAGAGCTGATTCACTTCCTGGACGCTGGTGCCGCTCCCCTTGGCTATCCTCAGGCGCCGGCTGCCGTTCAGGATGGTGTGGTTCGCCCGCTCCTTCGGGGTCATGGAGTCGATGATCGCCTCGATCCTTTTCAGGTCGCGCTCGGAGGGTTGTGCCCCCTGCATCTGCTTCATCGCCTTGCCCATGCCGGGGATCATCCCCATGATCGACTCCAGCGAGCCCATCTTCTTGATCTGCTGCAGCTGGCTCCGGAAGTCCTCCAGGTCGAACTGGCTTTTCTTCAGCTTCTCCTGCAGGCGCGCGGACTCTTTGTCGTCGAAGGTCGACTGCGCCTTCTCGATCAAGGTCAGCACGTCGCCCATGCCGAGGATGCGGGAGACCAGGCGGTCGGCGTGGAACACGTCGAGGGCGTCCAGCTTCTCGCCGAGACCGACGAACTTGACCGGCTTGCCGGTCACCGCCTTGATGGAGAGCGCGGCGCCACCCTTGGCGTCGCCGTCCAGCTTGGTGAGGATCACGCCGGTGATGCCGAGGCGGTCGTTAAAGCCCGCCGCGACGTTGACCGCTTCCTGGCCCGTCATGGCGTCCGCCACGAAAAGGATCTCGCGCGGTGCCAGCTCGTCCCGGATCCCCTCCAGCTCCTCCATCAGGTAGTCGTCGATCTGATGGCGGCCGGCGGTGTCGTAAATGACCACGTCGATCGCGTTCAGCGTCGCGTGGCGCAGAGCGGCGCGGCAGATGTCGAGCGGCTTCTGGTCGGCGGAGGAATCGAACACCTCGACGTCGAGCTGGCGCCCTAAAACCTTGAGCTGTTCAATTGCCGCCGGGCGGTACACGTCGGCCGGGACCAGCAAGGTCTTCTTGCGCTGCCCCTTCAGGTAGCGCGCCAGCTTGCCGCAGGAGGTGGTCTTCCCGGCGCCCTGGAGGCCGACCATCATGATGGCGACCGGAGGCTTGGCTGCCAGGTCCAGCGAGTTGTCCTCGCCGCCCCCCATGAGGAGCACCAGCTCGTCGTGGACGATCTTGATGACCTGCTGGCCCGGGGCGAGGCTTTGCAGCACCTCGGTGCCGACGGCGCGGCCCCGCACCTTTTCGACGAAATCCTTGACGACCTTGAAATTCACGTCCGCTTCGAGGAGCGCCAGGCGTACTTCGCGCAGCGCGTCCTTGACATTATCCTCGGTCATGACACCCTGGCCGCGGAGCTTCTTAAAAACCAGGTCGAGTTTATCGGAGAGAGTTGCGAACATCAAAATCCTATAAGATACCGTAACTGCGTAATAAATGGCCTAAGGCCGAGGGGAGTGTCCGGAAAAGCGCACAGGTATCCCGCGGCAAGAGAGTCACTGTAGTGGATAAGGCTACACAAAGTCAAGGAAAATAAAGGCAGGGGCTGGGGACTAGGGGCTAGGGGCTGGAAAACCAAGGGGCTAGGGACTGGGGACCAGGGACTAGCAAAAACCTGGGTAAAACCGGAGGCTAGTGCTGGGGATTGAGGGCCCCTGGATTTACTAGCCCCTAGCCCCAACCCCCAAGCCCCAGGTTTTACTAGCCCCTAGTCCCTAGCCCCTAGTCCCTGCCTTTAAAGCCTGACCACCGAGCGCGCCCCCAGGAGGCTCTCGGCGATGCTGAACATGTTGGTCACCCCGCCCGCCGCCAGGGATTCCTTCTTCTTGAAGAAATCGAGGCAGATCCCGCAGGAGAGCACCTCCACCCCGCGGTTACCCAGGGCCTCCAGCGCGTCGATCACCTCGGACCCCGCGGCGGTCAGCAGCACGCCGGTATTGATGAAGAGCATCCGGTCCGGCAGCTCGCCGAGCTCCAGGAGCGTCATGATGAAGTTGCGCATCAGTAAGCGCCCCAGTTCCTCCGGGCCGTCGCCCAGCCGGTCCGAGCCGATCAGGAGGACCGCGCCACCCCGGACCGGCGCCTCCTGGGCCTTCCGGTCCGCGGCGCCGGAAAGCGTCAGGGCGAAGCCTCCCTCAAGCTCTTCCTCCTGCACCGAGTAGCCGCGCCCCTTGGCGAAGCGCGTCACGTTCTCCCGCGGCGCGCCGTCGTCCAGCAGCACGCGCAGTGCGCCTTCGCCAGCTTCCAGCGCCTTTTTCACCGACACGACCGGCGCCGGGCAGGACAATCCCCTGACATCTAGATCTTTCATGGTTCCACCTCTATTTTGACGTAATCCTCGCCCTTCCTGCGGTACAGCTCCCGGGGCAAAAGGCCCGCCTCGGCCAGCGCCGCTTCCACCTCGCCCCGGGCCGCATCCGAATAGCGGATCGCGAGACCGCAGTCGGCCGCCAGGGCGCGGGGCGCCGGAATCAGCAGAATGGAGAGGCGCTTATCCTTCAAGAGCCGCTCGGCCTCCATAACACGGTGAATGGAGTTGAATATCGCCACATAATCGCCTTCTCGTACCACAATTGCTCCTTTCGGTTCCAGGGCGGCTCAATGAGAACCGCATTGACAAAGCCGCTATTAATTCATAATATCCCTGATTCAAGAGGTAATGCATGCAGACAGCCCTACAAGTAGCCGTCATCATGATCCTGGCGGCCGCGGTCAACGTCCCCCTGGGATACCAGCGCCAAGGCTGTCGGAAGTTCGCGCCGGGCTGGTGGTTCTACATCCACATATCCATACCGCTCATCTTCTATGTCAGAATCAAGACAGGTCTCGGAGTGCAGTTTATCCCGTTCACCCTCGCCAGTTCGGTGGCCGGCCAGATCATTGGCGGCAGGCTGTACCGGAAGAAGCACAACGTTGGCTAGACGGCCTAGGATGCACCGTCCCGTGGCGGTCTCGGGGCTGTTGAGCGCCTTCTTGCGCGGCACCCCAGCGGAGAAGCGTCTCGACGAGGGGCGCATCTGGCTGGTCTGGGAGCAGGCGGTGGGAAGCCGCATCGCCTCGCACGCCGTGCCCGCGGCCTTTCGGGACGGCACCCTCACCCTCACCGTGGACAGCGCCCCCTGGATGCAGCAGCTCACCTACCTGAAGCAGGAACTGGTCGCCAAGGTCAACGCCGAGCTGCACGAGGAGATGGTCCAGGACATCTACATGAAGGCGGGCAAGGTAAGCGCTCCGAAGCCGCCTGCCGCGCCCTGGGCGCAGAAGCGACGGTCGCTTTCGGCCGACGAGCTCGCCTGGATCGCCGAACAGGCGGAAGCCGTCTCCGACCCCGACCTGCGCGCCGTCTTCGAAAGGCTTCTCAAGAAAGACCGGGAGAACCGGTAAAAACAGGGGCTAGGGGCTAGGGGCTGGGGGCTAGCAACTTCCCGTAACATCAGGGGCTAGCGGCTGGGGGCTAGGGACTAGCCATTTCCCCGGTAAAGACAGGGGTTGGGGCTAGGGACTAGCAACTTCCAGCCAATAAAAAGCGGGCAACATCTCCTCTACCTTCTATCCACCAAGCATTTTGCCTTCAGGGACTTCTGTAGCGCTCGCAACATTTTGCCTAATTCGTCGCATTTAAAAAGAACAGGGTCAAGTACTAGATTATCTACATATTTCAGGTTAAGTGCAATCATAAGCTGAGTTTCAAGTTCTGCCATTGAACCTAAGCTTATAGTAAGAAAGTGGAGGAATTCTCGACTGGAGCCGCGGGCATGCCCTTCAGCCACATTTGAGGGGACCGAAACAGCAGCTCGCTGAATCTGGCTAGTCAACCCAAAGACCTCAGCTTTCGGGAAGCGGCTCGTGATCTCGTAGATTTGACAAACCAGGTTCATGCCTATCTGCCAGACTTTCAGATCTCGATAGCTCTGTATCTCCATCGTAGCCTCCCCCCAGTCCCCAGTCCCCAGTCCCTAGTCCCTAGTCCCTAGCCCCTAGCCCCTAGCCCCGCCTCTAAAGATTCTCAGCTTTTCCTCGCTATATCCTCCGTGGTCTCCCCGCACCACGAGGGGCGGCTCGACCCGCAATTCCCCGACCCGCCCTTTAACCAGCTCCACCAGGAACATCCGCGCCGGAGCGTCCAGGTTGCCGTGCACCATGCGCAGCCGGAGCACGCCGAGCTTTTGCAGGGCGGCCTGCGCCATCAGCTCGGCCAGGCGGCAGGTGTGGTAAACGAAGCAGATCCGGCCCGACGGCTTCACCAGGTATTTGGCGGCCGCCATGAAGTCGGTCAGGGTGGCGCTCGTCTCGTGGCGCGCATCGTCGCGTCCCGCCCGCGGGCTCACCTTGCCGGTACCCGGGCGCCGATAGGGAGGGTTGGAGACCACCAGGTCGAAGCTGTCCACCGGGAAGCGAGTCTTAAGCGAAACGACATCTGCCGAGACCACCTCGACCCGTGGCGAGAGCTCGTTCAGGCGGATATTCCTTTCCGCGATCCCTGCCATCTCCGGCTGGAACTCAACCCCGGTCACCGAGCAGGACTCCTCCAAGCGGGCCAGCAGCAGCGCGATGACGCCGCACCCCGTGCCCAGGTCGACCGCCCGCTCCCCCGGGCGCACCCCCGCGAAATCGGCCAAAAGCAGCGGGTCGAGCGAGAAGCGGTAGCCGTGGCGCGGCTGCACGATACGCAGGTCGTACCCGGTGAGCTGGTCCAGCGTCTCTTTTTCAGCACAGTGCAATTGGTTCATTCCTTATAGTTCAAAGACAAGCGTTAAGTGCGGATGAGCATTGCCGGGCACTTCGGTCCACCAGGGTGCCTGCGAAGAGGCAGATGGCAACCCCGCCCGCCACAAGGTAGTCCGGGGTCCCCCCTGGCAGTAACGCTCCCAGACCTGGAGAGTAATCTGCAAACGGTGCGAAATGCAAGACTACACTTCCATTCTGGGCGGACCGCTGTACTTTTGGACGCCCTTACCAACTCAACTGCCTCCGCTTCCCAGGCGGCTTGACATCCATTTGCAGCCACAGTAAAGTCGGTACCAACACTACATTCGAGGCTATTATGCGCACCGTACGCTCAGTAGACGCAAACCGCCAGTTTTCTAGCGTCTTAAACAGGTATCGCAAGGCGAAGAGTTTCTTGTCACTTCAAGTGGGAATCCCGTAGCGATCATCTCGCCTGTCAAGAAGGCTGACAGTTCCCGCCTTGCGGCGAAGAGCCTATTGCTGGACCGTCTGCGCATCCAGGAGCCAACCGGTGCTCGCGACTGGAATCGTGATGAACTCTATGAACGAATCGGGTGAGAGTCGCAATTTGACACCAACGTTCTAGCTTACGCTGAAGGGGTAGGCGATGTCAGTCGCCGTGATGCAAGCCTAGAGCTTCTGGCAAAATTGCCTGCCGAGTCCGTTATCATTCCCGCCCAAGTTCTTGGGGAACTTTTTCGAGTTCTGACCGGAAAGAGAAAATGTCCGACTGATACTGCTCGCTCCCGTGTCCTTGAGTGGGCGGACTGTTTCGAAGTCTCCGATTCCAAGTGGATTGACTTCCAGTCCGCGTTTGATCTGACCAACGACCATGGGCTACAGATATGGGACGCGTTGATTTTGTCTGTTACAGCAGAAAACCGTTGCCGGATCCTTCTGACAGAGGACATGCAGCATGGCTTTACCTGGAGAGGAGTTACCGTAGTTAATCCCTACCAAATCCCAACACACTCATTGCTTGCCTCACTCCTGATTTAAGTCATAATCAAAATCCTTCGGTTAAAATCCTTAACTTCTCAAATCCTTACCTAAAGCGATACAAGATGTAAGGGAGTCCTCCCGGCAGCTGATCTACCGCGATCAGTTCCAGTTCGGGCGGCGGGGTGAACGGGCGCCCGGGATCACTGATCGGTCCGTAAATGAACTCCAGCTGGGGACGCGCGGCAAGCAGTTGCAGGGTCGCCAACAGGTAGTCCACCTTGTTCTTCCTGGCAAAGTCGACGATCCCGGCATAATCGGTCTGGGGCGGGATCAGATAGCGCCGCCCGGAATAAAAGCCGATCCTTCCCGACCGGGTCATCAAAACGGCGGTCTCGGGGAGCGCCTTGTTGAGCTTCAGGCCGATCCGCTTGTCGTCGAACCTCCCGTCGTCCTTGGTGTACTGGTAGGGCCGGTCCCGGTCCGCCGGCACCTGGCTCACGACATTCCAGCCCCCATACAAAAGCGCCACGAGCACCGGGGCGTACCAGCTGTAGCGCGCAACCGGGCCGATCCTCCCCCCAAGCCCCAGGAGAGCCCAGCGCTCCAGCTGGAAAAGCCCGTTGCCGACCCCCAGAAAGAGCACCGGCAGATAGGCTTGGGTGTACTCCGGGCCGATGAAGAAAAAGACCACGATGACGACCAGCGGGGCAAAGGTCGCCAGCAGGTAGGCCCGCTCGCACAGCTTCTCGCGGCTCGTTATCCCGGCCAGCAGCCCGAGGGCCGCCAGGATCCAGCCGTAGGCCGGCAGCATGTCGTGCCAGCACGCCTTCAGGTTCTTCAGGTAATTGGTGCGGATGTAGTCCGGATAGAGACGGAACAGGTCGAGGAATCCCAGCTCCTGGAAGGTCGGGTCGTGCTTCAAGTCGGCCTGCCCGAGATATTTGCTGAGGGCGTCGGCGATGGCGATCTTGCCCTTGCCGGTCAGCTCCCATTTGCCCGACAGTTCGTGGAGCAGCACCATGTAGGGCGAGAAGACGATGAAAAAGACCAGCAGGCTCAGCAGGGGATAAAGGAGCCTCCGGGCGGGCCAACGGTTAACGAAGCTGAAGAGTACCAGGACGGCGATTTGGGTAAAAAAGACCAGGACGCCTTCGGAGCGCGTCAGGTGGGCGCAGGCGAAAAAGATCCCCGCCAGGACCGACGGCAGCAGCGCGCTTTTTTTATAGGCTTGCCAGAGGAAGTACACACCCAAGAGCAAAAGCGTTATGTAGGTGGCCTGGCTCATGACCGCGGTCGACCAGTAGCGCAGCGAGGGCCAGGTGACCGACAAGACCGCCGCGACGGCGCCGACCCTGCGGTGAAAGAACTCGGCCCCCAGCAGGTAGACCGGGACGACGATGAGGCTTCCCATGACGACGGAGACCGCGAGCCCCGCCGCCTCGAAGTCGTGGGTCAGGGTGCTGGCCCCCTGTGTCAGGATAGTTGTCGCCTCAGAGGGGCCGCTTAGGGTTGGGTTTTTGGCGGTGAGCGCAGCGAGCTCGCCGGTTTGATCAAAATCCCCAACCTTTAATATCCGGCGGCCCGTTT
>Ga0316217_10000530_pt1 | contig 54394 bp, 24 predicted proteins | sample 1anoAmetaG_FD_203633 | JGI IMG/M metagenome (GOLD analysis project Ga0316217, IMG submission 203633) | Freshwater microbial communities from Trout Bog Lake, Wisconsin, USA - 1anoA | ecosystem: Environmental > Aquatic > Freshwater > Lake > Hypolimnion/Profundal zone | place: USA: Wisconsin...
TCTCGCGGGGGCATCGCCGGAGCTCCGCAGAACATCTTCGTGATTGACGGCAACACCTCCGGCGCGGCCGGGATTGCCGAAATGCTGTTACAGTCCCACGCCGGAGAAATCGAGTTGCTCCCGGCTCTGCCTAAGGCTTGGCTCGCCGGCAGCTTCCGGGGCCTTCGCGCCCGTGGCGGGTTCGAGGTGGACCTGGAGTGGAAGGCTGGCGCGCTGATCTCGGCAACGATCCATAACCGTTCGGGTTCGGGGGGGAAGTTGCGCTACGGCGACCGGGCCGTTCCTTTTACGATTCTTCCCGGTCAGGCTCTGAAGTTCGATGGGGAGCTTCGATTTGCCTCGGCTAAGGGTTCTCCGCCCCGGGCGGACCTCGTCCCAAAGGATGCCGTACCTACTGGGCATGCTCCGGCCGATTCGACCATGGATAGCGTTAAGTCCGAACCGCTGGTGGCCAGTCAGGGTGTTACACTCGCGCTGAGCTCGCCTCAGGACTATCAGGTCTTCCAGCGAGCATCGAAGGACATGGGCGCCATCGAAATTGCTGGCGAGTGCGCCGTACCGGATGCTCAGGGAACGGTCATCGAAGCGCGGATCATTGCGGAAGGCAAGAGTGGCGAGTGGAAAGAGCTTTCGGCCGCGCCCCCTGGTTCAAGGTTTTCAAGCAAGCTGGAGGCGCCTGCTGGAGGATGGTATCGGGTCGAGGTCCGGATTTTGCGCGGGGGCCGTCCGCTCGCCGAAAGCTCCGTGGAGCATGTCGGGGTCGGCGAAGTGTTCGTCGTTTCGGGTCAGTCTAACGCTACCAATTACGGGGCCGAGAAATTAACGCCGGAAACGGGGCTGGTCGCCGCGTATGACGGCCGCGCGTGGCGCATCGCCAATGATCCGCAAGGCGGTTGCGACGGTTCAGACGGCGGCAGTTTCATTCCGGCTTTCGGCGATGCCATGGTGCGGAGATACCACGTTCCCATCGGCGTCGCGAGCACCGGCCAAGGCGCTACGAGCGTCCGACAATGGCTGCCCCAAGGCGCGCGCGTGCGCCAGGAACCTACCACGGGTGGCATGAAGCCGGTGGGTCCCGGGGAATGGGAAAGCAACGGGGTACTGTTCGATCGCCTGCTCCTTCGCTGCGCCCTTCTGGGACCAAAGGGGTTTCGCGCCGTGCTCTGGCATCAAGGCGAGAGCGATGCGGGTCAGGCTCGCGCCGGCTATCCCGCGGATCGGCAGATCACCGGCGAGCAGTATTTCGAGTTCATGAGCCTCCTGATCCGCGCCTCGCGGGAGAAGGCCGGATGGCCCATCCCTTGGTTCACGGCTCAAACCACCTATCATGTGGGAGACCCTTCGGATGCTGAATTCCGCGCCGCAATGAAAAGCCTTTGGGACAAAGGCGTGTCCTTGGAAGGGCCGGACACGGACGCGCTTCGCGAGGAGTACCGGTCCGGCGTCCATTTCAACGGCAAGGGTCAACGCGCGCATGGCCGTTTATGGGCGGACAAAGTCGGCCTTTACCTGGACCGTGAATTAGCCAAGCCAACACCATGAAAATTACCCTCATTCTCCTAATCTTGTCAGCGACCCGCGGCTTGTGGGCTGGCCAGGAACCAAGAAGCCAATTCTTGCCGGGTCAGACCTGGCCGGATAACCACGGCATCCACATCAACGCTCATGGCGGGGGGGTGTTGTTTTACGGGGGCGCCTACTACTGGTTTGGCGAGCATAAGATCGCGGGCAAGGCCGGCAATACGGCTCAAGTGGGCGCGCATTGTTATTCCTCGACCGATCTCTACAACTGGAAGGACGAAAATGTCGCTCTGGCGGTATCCGACGATCCCGCCAGCGACATCGCCAAGGGCTGTGTCCTGGAACGGCCCAAGGTAATTTATAACGTCAAGACCGGGAAGTTCGTCATGTGGTTCCACCTGGAGTTGAAAGGGCAGGGCTACCGCGCCGCTCGTAGCGGCGTGGCGATGGCGGACCAGGTGACCGGGCCTTACACTTTCCTCCGTTCCTTCCGCCCCAATGCCGGCCGCTGGCCGGTGGGCGTTACCGAGGCGCAAAAGAACTCAGCCGACCAGAAGAACTATTTGGCCCGAGACTTCTCCGGCGGCCAGATGGCGCGCGATATGACCCTGTTTGTTGACGACGATGGCAAGGCCTACCACATCTACGCTTCGGAGGAGAACCAAACCCTCCAGATTTCGCAACTCAGCGACGATTATCTGTCCTTTGCTGGCAGCTATGTGCGAGCGTTTGAAAACCGTTCGAATGAGGCGCCGGCGATTTGCAAGCATCAAGGCCGTTATTGGTTGCTGACCTCCGGATGCACCGGTTGGGCTCCGAACACCGCTCGTTCCAGCGTGGCGGATTCGATTTGGGGGCCATGGCGGGAGTTGGGCAATCCTTGCGTGGGCGTCAATTCGCAGAATGGAGTGAACTCCGAGCTGACCTTCGGCGGCCAGAGCACTTACATCCTGCCGATTGCGGGAAAACCCGGCGCCTTCATCGCCCTATTTGACATTTGGCAGCCAGACGACGCGATTGCCGGCGGCTATGTATGGCTTCCCATAACCTTTGAACGCGACCGTTTTACGATCTCCTGGCGCGATGCGTGGGATCTGTCGGTGTTCGATGGGCAATCTTCGGGCGCCTCAAGGCTCGAGGCGGCGCCGTCGGTATCCTGGCCGGGGGAGAAACTCGATACTTGGAACGGATTCACGCGGCATACGTTCAAAGTGGACGGCTGCGACGCTTGGGTAGTGGAACCGAAAACGCCGCTTCCCGGCAAACCATGGTCGTGGTGCATGGAGTTTCCCGACGCGTTCGTTGAACGCTGCGCGGCTCCGCAACTGCTCGCAAGAGGTTTTTACCACGCGAATATCAGTGTCGGGAATACCTTCGGCTGCCCCGACGCCGTGAAGCATTTCAATGCCTTTTACGACTCGGCGCTAGCGCGAGGACTCGCGACAAGGGTCGCTCTTATCGGCATCAGTCGCGGCGGACTCTACGCCTATCGATGGGCCGCCCAAAACCCTGGAAGAATTTCGGTGATCTATGGGGATGCGCCGGTATGCGATTTTAAGAGTTGGCCGGGCGGCAAGGGCAAGGGAGTGGGAAGTAAAGGTGATTGGGACGGTCTGATTAGTTGTTACCATTTCAAGGATGAAACCGAAGCGCTGGCCTACCCCGGCAACCCGATCGATACTCTTGGACCGCTTGTCCGAGCGGGAGTGGCCCTCATCCATGTTGTCGGCGATGCCGACGAAGTCGTGCCAGTAACGGAGAACACTTCCATCGTTGAATCGCGCTATCGACAACTCGGCGGCGAGATTCAAGTGATACACAAACCCGGCGTCGGTCATCATCCCCACGGTCTGGAGGATCCTGCCCCCGTGGTCGATTTTATCGTCCGCCACGCGGCCAAACCGTCCGATCTCAAGCCGACTACGGCGCCGGCCAAATAAAGTTCCGGAGACTTGCTCGATCCCGCGCCCGACGGAATGTCCTGAGCTCGGGAAAGGTCATCCATTCCCTCGCTGCCAATCAAGCGTGACGGTTCAACGGGAACTGACATAGTAATCTTCGGCGATCTCGATCGGGTGGTTGACATGAGAATGCAGAGGCGTATAAGTGTTTATACAAATCAAAATACATGGCGCCGTTGCCTGGCGGCATCGACGCATGGCTAAACGAACGATTAAGCACGAACCCCAGCCCCTCCATATCATGAAATCCCTGGTTCATTCCTTGTCCTTGAAGACGGCGCTCGCGGCGCTCCTCGCGATCTCCGAGGTGCATCCTCAGCGGGCCCTGGCGAATCAGCTCCCCAATCCCGCCATCACCGCTTCGGCCACGGCGTACAGCAGCGCTTACACCGCCGCCAACCTGTTCGCGCCCGGTCGAAATGAATACGCCACGGCCGGCCAGGGGGCCTGCTCCGCTCCGTTGACCGAGAACGAGAGCGACGGCACTTGGGTCGAGTTGGATTTTGGCGCCACGGTGACCTTTGACCGATTCATACTGGCCACCCGCAATAACACCGCCGACATCGTGGGAACTAACCGACTGTATATCGGCGCCAATTCAGTTCATGGTTCTAGTGACACCATCTTCACTTGGAACGCTGGCGGCGATAACGGCTCCGCCCCAATCCACGCCCTCGGCCCTGTCTCCGGTCGCTATGTCCGGTGGGAGGTGCTCGGCGCCCCAGGCTCCGGCAAAAACACCGGCGGCCGACACTTGTGGTTCCTCCAAACGCCCGCTGGGATGGAAATCCTCCCGACGCCCGCGGTCATTAACAGCTTTCAGGCGTACAATAACACCTATGCGGCTCAAAACGCGGCTGACGGCGATTGCGGCAATGACAGTTCCGCCCACGAATACGCCAGCCAGGGCGGCGGGGCGAACGCCTTCCTCGATTTCGACTTCGGCGTGCCGGCCCGTATCTCCGGGTTCGATTTTCTCAACCGCGAGCTCGACATCATCACGGCCTTTGACCTGATTTTTTCTGACGACCCCACCTTCACCGTTACCTTGGCCACCAACTCCTGGACGGCCGATGCCGCCAACGGCAATGATTGGAACAGCGGGACCTTCCCACCCATCACCGCGCGCTACGTCCGTTTTCAGGCCACGGCGACCGCCGGAGCCGTGAATACCGGCGCCAGGGAGATCGTGTTCTACACCCCGGCCGGCCAGCCCCCTACCATCATTCAAAACCCCCGAGGCGGCACTGCTTACCTTGAAGATTTGCTCTCCCTTTCTGTTGTAGCCGCGGGCGACCAACCGCTCTTTTATCAATGGCGGGTAAATGCCTCCCCGATTCCTGGCGCCACCAACAGCGTCCTTGCCCTCAGCAACCTGCAGTCCAGCAACGCCGCTACCTACACCGTCGTGGTCCTCAATGCCCTCGGCAGCGTGACCAGCGCGCCCGCCGTCCTCGTGGTTACTAACCCCCCGGTAAACCTTTCCGCTGGCCTGGTAGCCTACTATACCTTTGACGAAACCAACGGCGTGGCGGCCGCTGACTCCTCTGGCAACGGTAATAGCGCCACGCTGAATAATTTCCCCGCCGACAATTCCATGTGGGTGCCCGGACGCATGGGCGGTGCGCTGGCATTCAACGGCTTCGACAGCCTTACGAATAATTACGTCGAAACGGACAACCCGCTTGCCTTCTCTGATCCGGACCATTTCACGTTCGTTTTTTGGGCCCGGCGGCTATCCAACCTGAATCCCTACAATCCCCGTCTCTTCAGTCCCGTCGGTAGTCAACACTGGGTCTTATGGTCCCCGGGTGTCGGCGTCGGCTTTTATCCTCCGGTTAACTCGCCCGAGCCCGAGTTGGGTATCTGGGAGCATTTTGTCGTTACTTATGACCGCCCCAACGGAATGTACGGCCTGTACCTGAACGGCGCTAAAGTGCTCAATGCCCAGAACACAAACAATTACGTCCGAACCGATCCGACCGCCAATGTCGCTCAGTGGGTCATCGGCAACGACGAGACGCTGGCGGGATTCCTCGACGGCTGGCGCGGTTGTCTCGACGAAGTGCGTATTTATAACCGCATCCTTTTCCCCACCGAAGCCAAGGCCCTTTACGCCCTGGCCGATCCGATGCCTCCGACGTTCTCTCCGCAGCCGCAGAGCGCCACGTTGTTTCAAGGTGAAACCCTTTGGCTGACTCCGATCGTCAATGGGACTCCGCCACTTAGCTTTCAGTGGCAAAGGAACGGTACGAACATCGCCGGGGCCAATTCCATGTCGCTGCAGGTTCCAGACGCCCAGGCCGCGGATGCGGGTGATTATACCCTGGTGGCCTCCAATAGCGTCCAGTCCGTTACCAGCGCCACCGCTCATGTGGTCGTCCGTTTCGTGTCCAGCATCACCAACGGGCTGGCCGGATACTGGAAGTTTGACGAATCCAGCGGAAGTATTGCCGCTGATTCCTCCGGCCATGGCAATAATGGCGTGATCGAGAATAGCTCCGGCGATGGCGGCCAATGGACCTCCGGTGTGGTTGGCGGCGCGCTCCACTTCCGAGGGCCGGGCGCGAGCGGGGATTATGTCATTGTGCCCGGTTGGCCCAAGGCGCTCAACGGCACGATGACCTGGGCCGCCTGGGTCTGGGCCGAAACCCTCCCGACTCAGGCCGCCATCGGCGCCGGCGGCTCCGGCGACGACGGCGTTGGACAATTCCTGCTGGCGGTGAGAAGCGCTGGCGGCAACGCGTTGAATGGCTCGCTTCAAAATAGCGCGCGCGGCGTTTTCGGGGTGGCCGAAGGCGTTGCTTTTCCGACCAATAGTTGGCAGCACGTGGCCTTGGTGGCTGACGGCGCCGCTTGCCGCCTCTATCGTGACGGCAGCCAAGTGGCATCCTTGCCGTACTCAGGCCCGCTATTCAATCCCACCAACGCCCTGAGTATCGGTGCGGTGCTGACGGCGGATGACAGCGCCGGCCTGTCAGGTTGGTGGCAGGGCAAGATGGACGAGGTGGCTTATTGGACCCGTGGTCTCTCGGCGTCCGAGGTCTTTGAGTTGTTCGCCGCCGGAACCGCCGGCGTCCCGATTACCACGGCGGATGCCTTCAGCAACGCCCCGCCTATCATCAGTACGCAGCCCCAGAGCGTCACGGTTTATCTGCACCAACCCTTCTCCATCGCCGTGTCCGCGACCGGCGTGGCGCCGCTAACTTACCAATGGCGGAAGGATGGCGCGCCTATTAGCTACGCGACTAACGGCATTTTCGCCAACCCGGCCGCGGACTTTGGCGCCGCTGGTAATTATGCCGTCGTAATCACCGCGGGCAATGGAAGCAGCGTGACCAGCGCGCCAGCCCTTCTTACCATTAGCGCTCCCTTGCCCGTCCCGGATACCGGCTTGCTCCTCTATCTCAAGATGGATGAGGCGAGCGGAACCACCGCCTTCGATTCGACCACCAATCTGAATAATGGCGCGCTGCTGAACTTCGCCACCCCGGTGAACAATTGGGTCCCCGGCGTGATCAACGGCGCCCTGCTCTTCAACCAGGGCGGCCCCAACGCCGACGCCATCGTCGTCCCCGACCAAGCCTATCTCGATTTTGGCGCCAACCCTTTCAGCTTGTCCCTCTGGGCCAAGGGTTCGCCGGTTCAGACCCCCAGCGGAGGTTTGCTCTGTAAAGGTTTGGGCGGCGGCGACGAGGCTTATTGCATTGATATCTATCCGGGGACCTATCGCTTCTTCGTCCGCAACTCGACCGGGCAGGGCGGTTCCTTCCTCTACGGCCCCGCCCCGAGCGGAGACTGGCAGCACCTGGCCGTGATTTATGATCCTGCCCAGGGCCAAAGTCAGTTGTACGTGGATGGGGTCCTAACGGCCGTCGCTTCCACGGTGGACTCCATCCTGGCCAATACGGACACCTTGGACATCGGCGCGCGCCAGTATCAAGGCGGCTACACGTTGCCGTGGACCGGGTTCCTGGACGATTTGCGGGTTTATGGCCGGGCCATCACGCCACTGGAAGTCAGGGCGTTGAATTATGAGGGGCATCCCCCCGCTTTGACGGTTTCCGCCAGCGGGAGCAAAGTGACCGTGGGTTGGCCGTTCGAGGCGGTGGGTTATGAGCTTCAATCCCGACCCAGCCTCACCGCTGGCGGATGGGCCCCGGTGCTCGGGGTGACCACCAACTCCGTTTCCCTGAGTGCCACGGGTTCGGCCGTGTTTTACCGCTTGCACCGGAAATGACCTGAGTTACCCTATTATGACGGCCTTGTCCTGAGTGACCGGACGCGCGGCAGGCGACCTTGGAGCAGGGTGCTTTGGCGCAATAAAGCCGAACGGCGGTCGGGGGGGTCTCCCGACCGTCATTTCCGTCACTAAAGAGAATTGGCGTTCGGTTTATTATGACGAAGAGAAGTTCAGCGCCGCTGATGCGGAATGTCCAGACAGCCTTCACTCTGATCGAGTTGCTCGTAGTAATCGCCATCATCGCGATCCTGGCCGCTATGCTTTTGCCGGCCCTGGGCAAAGCCAAGGCCAAAGGCCTCCAAGCTCAGTGCTACAGCAACGAACACCAAATCGGCCTTGCCTTCACCATGTACACCCAGGATTATCGTGACAGCTATCCCTATCACGACGGCTGGGCCGCCTTCGGCGGGCAGCGGCCCGCCATCCCCTACTTGGGCAATTATGCCAATACTTATGGCGGAGACCAATGGCAAACCAACCGGCCGCTCAACAAGTATGCCCCCAACACCGGTACGTTTCACTGCCCAGCCGACCGCGGCGATGGGTTGAACCCCGTCCCCAAGTCTTGCTGGGATGGTTGGGGTAACAGTTATCTCGTGGAATGGGCCGGCGATTTCGCCGGCACGGAACACGTCACGGGCGATTCGGTTTATCCCACCCAGTCGCCGGCCCTCAAAGCCACCGACGTCGCCCTGCGGCCCAGCACCAAGATTATCTGCGGGGATTGGCCTTGGCACCCCAACCGCGGGACCTATGACCCTCACGACGACTGGCACAACTACAAGGGCAGACGGTGGATGAACATGCTCTTTGGGGACTGCCATGTGCAGTATTGGCACTTCCCGCCCAGTTACGACACCGACCCGAAATACCAGTCGGGCGCGTACGATGTGAACGCGCGTTGGTGGTGAGGGTGATCTCGGAAGCAGGTAGCTTCTCAACCTCGGTCGAGATTCTGTTTTGGCTGTCCTTCCCCCATGTCTGGAGGGGGTTTGCTACCCGCTGGGCGTGCGACCGGCGCCAGCGAGGAGGGCGACGGCAACCGCAAGATTCGCACCGCGCTATGTCGGCCGTGGCGGATGATGAGTTCGCGGACGCGTTGCTCGCGCGAGTGCCGAGTGAGACTGCAAAACTCGCTTGGACTCAAGCCGGTCACCTCGCGGAACCGGCGATAAAAATTGGCCAGGCAACCGTAGCCGCAAGCGAAGGCCGCCTGGGTCACGTTCTCTTTGCCCTTGGCCAAGTGGGCGCAGACGTTGGCTACCCGCAGCTCGTTCAGGTAACACTGGAAGGTGCGCCCCGTCCGGGTCTTAAACCATCGGCTGAAGGCCGCCGGTGACATGCGCAAGGAGCGGGCGCACTCCTCCTGTGTCAGCCGTTCGGTGGCCCGCCGCCGGATCAAGGCCAGCAACCCTTCCAGGCGCGTGTCCCGTTCCATTCCGGGGCTAACCGAAGGCGGATTCAGCAGGCGGCGGGGTAGCGCCAGCAGGCGGCGGAAGACATCCAGAAGCCCCACGGCTGCTTCGAGCGTGTAAGGGGGGCGATGCGTCAACGCTTCCATGTGACGGCCCACCTCCCACCGCTTCTGTCCGAGAAACTGCACTCCGCGTCCAGCTTCGTCAAAGAGCCCCCGCAAGTCCTGCAGTTCCGGCAGTTGCCAGAAAGCCGTCCCCCATAACTCCGGTTGAAGCTGCAGGACCGTCCATTCACAGGTGTCGCGCCAGTCATGGGCCGAAGCCCAGGTGTGCGGCAAGCCCCCGCCCAGCAATACCAGGTCGCCCTCCTTGAAAGCCTCCACCTGCCCGTCCACATACCGCAGCCCCCGCCCTTGCCGAATCCATACGAGTTCGAGTTCCTCGTGGAAGTGCCAAACAAAATGGAAGGCTCGCTCGCGGTAATGGCTGGCAATGAAGGCATGGCTCTTAGCCTCGGTCAACGGAACGAAACAAGGCCGCTGGTTTTCGTCCAAGGGTTGTCCGTCGGCCTGCAGCGATCGCACGGCGGATTTCATAAACGATTTCGATGTTAAATGAGTATCCAGAAAATGCAATACCGCAGATGCATGAAGGTCGCCGAGGGGCATATGCTACGAAAATGACAACCAGCCTCAATCGGATCAAATAAACCCAATTACCAATTCATGAATGCAACATGTTCTTCGTTGGCGCGCTCGTTGGGCGCGAGTTCTTTGGCGCTTTTCTTAGGCGGGGCGATGCTGGCGGACGCGGCGCCGGGGCCAATGCTTGACGGCATCGGCACCGCCGCATTGCGCAACGACTTCAGCGGCACGGTTGGCTTCGAATTCAAGACCGGCGCCAATGACATCCAAGTCAATGCCCTGGGGTTCATCGATCCGGAAGGCGATGGGCTGTTGGGAACGCACCAGGTTGGGATATGGCTGCCCAATAATCCACTGGCCCTGGCCCAGGTCACCGTGGATCCGGCAACGGCTACTACCAATGGCCTCTATTGGTACGCCGCCCTGGATCAACCCGTCGTTCTGTCCGCCAACAGTATCTATTGGATTGGGGCCGAGGTGTTCAACGGCGGAGATTACTGGATGAACGTGGGAACCAACCTCGCCAACAATCCAGGCTTCGCTCAGCCAACCTTCGCCGGCTTCAGCTTCGATGCCGACCCCGCCACGGCAGCGGGAATTTACCGGTCCGGCGGTTTCGGTATTCCCAACGGACGCCAAGGGGGTACGCTCGACGTCATTTTCACAGCCGCGAATCTCCTCGGCGTGATCCCTTCGGCGCCGATTGCGCCAACGCTCTTGTCCCAACCGCAGGATGCCAACCGGCTTCAAGGAGATTCAGTTACCTTTGACGTTCTTGCTTTTGGTAGTTCGCCGCTGCATTACCAATGGCAGAAGAACGCGGCGAATGTCGGGGGGGCCACGAACAGTTCCCTCACCCTAACCAACCTGCAGGTGGCCGATGCTGGCGGGTACGCGGTTGTATTGAGCAACCCAGGCGGCAGCGTCACGAGTACAGTGGCGCGGCTTACGGTGACCAATCCGCCGGTCGATATCACTTCCGGATTGGTGGTTCATTTGGCTTTGGATGACGGCCATGGGTTGGTTGCGGCGGATTCCTCGGGCAACCACCACGACGGCGCTTTGCAAGGGTTTCCCGCCGGCGACGCCGAATGGGTGACGGGCCGCATGAACGGGGCGGTCAACTTTAGTCCCGCCGAGGCTGCGGGCGAGGTGATTCTGGTGACGGACGATGGCACGTTGGACTTTTCCACGACCCTGAATTTCAGCCTGGCCGTATGGGTGAACGGCACCAATACGCAGGTGGATGGCGCCGGCATTCTCGCCAAAGGGGAAGGCGGCGGCGGTGAACAATACGCCTTGGACGTTTACCAGGGTAATTTCCGGTTTTACGGCTGGGTCGGTGATGGTTCCTATTACTTGGTGACGGCCCCGGTCGGCCCGAACACCACTTGGCAGCACTTGGCGATGGTGTTCAGCAAATCGCTTAATCGCTTGAAGTTCTATGTGAATGGAGTGGAAGCTGCCTCCAGTGTCTTGCCCAAAGCGATTATCGCGTCGCCCCATGAGATCAGCATCGGTTCCCGTCAATTGAGAGCCTCGGATTACAACCTGAATTTCAACGGCAAGATCGACGACGCGCGCATCTACAATCGTGTGCTGACCTCCCAGGACGTGGCGGAGTTGTACAGCGTAGCGGCGCTCGTCCCGCCCACCATAGTCCAGCCGCCTCAAGGGGGAGCCTATTACAACTGTGAAACGACCATTTTGACGGTCACCGTTGATGGTTCTGAACCGCTGAGCTACCAGTGGAAGAAGGACGGGCAGGACCTCCCTGGCGCAACCCAAGCCAAGCTGACGCTTCAGAATTTGACGAGCAGTCAGGCCGGCAGTTATACCGTGGCCGCCACCAACAAGGTCGGCGGCGCGCTCAGTGGCGCGGCGGTCATCAGCGTTAAGCCCGGGAACAGCGGCAGGCTCTTTGCTGATATCAGCGCCACGGGAAATCGAAACGACTTTTCCGGCACCGTGGGCAACCAATGGGTGGTGGCTACCTATCCGGTCACCGTCACTGCCCTAGGCTACGAGGATCGCAACCGAGACGGGCTCAATGGCGCGCATCAAGTTGGGATCTGGGACTCGAACGGTTCCCTGGTGGCGTCGGTTACCGTGCCGGCTGGGACCAACGCCGTGTTGGAAGGGGCTTGGCGCTATATGGCGTTGGACACGCCGGTTGCGCTTTCAGCTCAATCCACATATTGGATTGGCGCGGAGGTGTTTAGCCAGGACGGCGACGGTTGGTCCGACTCGGGCGCAAGCACCACGGCGCCCTTTGGCGTGAGTTGCCACGCCGGCATCCTCATGGCAACCTATGCTGGCGGCCCGTTTTCGGAACCGGCCAACAATGGCGGCGGCGGAACTCCTCTGCGTTGGGCTCCCGGCAACGCCCAATTCACAATTGCCATCCCGCCGACGCTTAATATCGCGCAAGCAGGCGGCAAAGTCGTCCTTTCCTGGAGTCAGGACCTGACCGGCTGGAATCTGGAAGCCGCGAGTTCATTTCCAGCAGCTTCCTGGACGCCGGTGGGCGGGGTAGTCAACAATAGCGTCAGCCTTGTTCCCGGTGGGGGCCAGCAGTTTTACCGGCTTCGCCACCAGTAGTCGCCCTGGGTCCAGAAAACCTTTATGTGGTCGAAACCTATTCGTCGAGCCGCTCCGCGCGGCTTCACTCTAATCGAGTTGCTGGTGGTAATCGCCATTATCGCTATCCTGGCGGCCATGTTGCTGCCCGCTCTGGGGAAAGCCAAGGCCAAAGGGCAGGGAATTCAATGCATGAGCAACCTCAAGCAACTGCAATTGGTTTTTCTGCTCTATCCGGATGACAATGGCGACAAACTCACCTCCTCGGGCTACACCTCACCGGTGGAACCAACAGCATGGGTAGATGGCTGGGAGGATTTTAGCGGCACGAACCCCGATAACACCGATCCCAGGACCCTGACCGACCCGAAGCGCGCCAAGTTTGCCCCCTATTTGCAGACCGGCATCGGTGTCTATAAGTGTCCGGCTGACCGGAGCGCGGTGACGGTTAGTGGCAAGAACATCCCGCGGCTGCGTAGCTTGAGCATGGGCCAGCAATGGGCTGGCCCGGGCGATTGGCTCGACCCCGCGGGCTTTCAGGTAAACGGCACCTCAAAGAAGTACCGCGTTTATTACAAGAAGAGCTCAATTGATAATCCCGCCATGCGCTTCGTGTTTCTGGACGAACACCCTGACGGAATTAACGCCGGAGGTTTTGCGAACATGATGGTGGCGACTCCCCAGAGCGCTCGGATCATCGACGTCCCGGCGAGCTACCATAATGGCGCCTGCGGTATCTCTTTTTCCGACGGACACGCGGAGATTAAAAAGTGGCGCGACGCGCGGACGCAGGTGCCCGTTCATTATAATAACAATCTGCAATTGAATTTTGCTTCTCCCAACAATCCGGACATGATTTGGCTCGCCCTGCGCACTTGTAGTCTGAATCAGTGACCCGTCGCCTCGCCACTTTCGCTGCGGCGCTGCTTTGGCCCTGTTTCCTTTGGGCCGACAGCGTAGTCGTCTTCAACGAGCTCATGTACCACCCGGTCGGTACCAACGAAGCTGCGTTGGAGTGGCTCGAACTCCAGAACCAGATGTGCGTGGACGTGGACCTTTCAGGGTGGCGCCTGGACAAAGCCGTCCACTTCACGTTTCCGGAAGGCGCCATCATTCCCGGCGGCGGCTTTCTCGTCGTGGCGGGTTCGCCGTCCACGCTTGGGGCGCAGGGTGTTACCAACGCTTTCGGCCCTTTCACCGGCCGGCTCGGCAATGGCGGCGATACTGTCCAGCTCCTCAACAACAGCGACCGAGTCATGGACGAAGTCGCTTATGGCACGGGCGGCGATTGGCCCGTCGCGCCTGACGGGGCCGGCCCGTCTCTCGCCCGACGCGCGGCCAATGTAGTCGGCGCAGACCCGGCCAACTGGCGCGCGAGCGCCCAGATCGGCGGCACGCCTGGCGCGGAGAATTTCCCGGTGATTCCGCCGATCCTCGCGACTAACACGCTCGTCGCCATGGACGGCCTTTGGAAATTCAATAACGCCGGAGTCGATCTCGGCTCGGCATGGCGGGACCCCGGCTTTGACGACGCCGCCTGGTCGAACGGCGTGGCGCTCTTTTTCCACACCGCCGCGTCCTTGCCCGCGGCCAAAAACACTCCGTTAAGTCCGGTGCGGCTGACGAGCTATTTTCGCGCGCGGTTTGTCTTCGACGGAAATGCCAACCAGACTCGGCTAGCCGCGCGCTTGCTGATTGACGATGGCGCAGTCATTTATCTCAATGGCATCGAGGTGGCGCGCGTGAACATGCCCGCCGGTCCAATTAGCTTCTCCACGCTCGCGAGCGCGGTCGTGGGCGACGCAGAGGTGGGAGACGTTGTATGGATCTCCCCCGGCTCCCTCAATTCCGGCACGAATGTGCTAGCCGTGGAAGTCCACCAAGCCGGCGCGCTGGGAGCGGCTTATCCCCAAGCGGTTCTCAACTCCGAACCGGCCGGCTATTGGCGGTTGGGGGAAGCCGGCAGCCCGGCGTTCGATTCGGCCTCCGCCGCGGGCCCGCCGCAGGCCGGCGCGCAGAACGGCGCCTTCACGGGCTTCCTTGCCACGAATCTGGCCCAGGCGGGCCCGCGTCCCGGTGACACAGTAGGAGGCGCGTCGCTCGCGGGCTTCGAGGTGGATAACCGGGCGCCACGTTTCTCGGGCAATGCCGACGGCAGCGGGGCTGTGGTTCTGGTCCCCGATCCCGGCGTGTTTGATTTCGCCACCAACGCCCAGTTTACGCTCGAGGCATGGGTGAACGGGCCAGCGTCCCAGAAAGACGGCGCGGCGATTATCTGCAAGGGCACGGGCGGGGGCGGCGAGCAGTACTGCGTTGACGTGTACGGCGGCAATTACCGTTTTTTCGTGCGAGATGCTGGCGGTGCTCCGGCTGTGGCCATCCCGAATTTGGGTCCGAACAATTCTTGGCAACACCTCGTTGCCGTTTACGACCCGCCAGCCGGCTTGATGAGTGTCTTTGTCAATGGCGTGGCATCCGGGTCTGTCCCGCCGCCTTCTTCCCTCCTCAACACGGCTCACCAACTCAGCATCGGCTCCCGCCAGTTGTCCAGCGGGCCTTACGACCTGACCTTCGCGGGGCGTATCGACGAGGTCGCGATCTACCACCGCGCGTTGAGCGCGAGTGAGATCCTTGCCCACTTCCGCGCTGCGTTCACCAACTCCGCCGCGTCCGGCCCAGACACAAACGATATGGTGTTCGGTCTTCAACTGGCCGCCGTCGAAACGGTTGTCACCGGTGCCCCACCATTAACCGTGACGTTTAACGAGGTGGCGTCCGCGACCAACGCGGCCTTTTGGCTCGAGCTGATCAACACCGGCGCCAGCGACGCCGACTTGACTGGCTGTGTGCTTGCGCGGCTTGGAGGGGCGACCAATCGTGAGTACGTCTTTCCGTCGCTGACCCTTACCCCCGGCGCGTGCCTGCAGCTCATGAAGGCCACGCTCGGTTTCGGCGCCGATCCCGGGGACCGATTGGTGCTCTACGCGCCGGGCCGCGCGAGCGTGCTGGATGCGGTGGTCGCCAGCCGAGACCCGCGCGCCCGATGCCCCGATGGCGGCGGCCATTGGCTCTATCCAACCCAACCAACCCCGGGCGCGTCAAATAGCGTTGTCTTGCGCCATGAGGTGGTCATCAACGAGATCATGTATGATCCCCCAGCGGCAAATGAAGCGTGGCTCGAGCTTTTCAACCGAAGCGCCTACGTGGTGGACCTGACCGGTTGGTCCCTGGGCGGCGGCATCAATTTCAGTTTTGCGGCCGGTCAGACGCTGGCGCCTGGCGGGTACCTCGTCGTGGCCAGCGATCCCGCGCGCCTGCGCTCGCTTTACCCGGGCTTGACCGCGGTCGGCCCCTTCTCGGGCAAGCTATCGAAGAGCGGCGATCTAATCCTGTTGAACGACTCCGCCCACAACCCGGCAAACCAGGTGCGCTATTTCCACGGCGGACCCTGGCCGGAGTACGCGCACGGAGGTGGTTCGAGCCTGGAACTTCGCGACCCGCGAGCGGACAACACCGTCGCCGAGGCCTGGGCCGCGAGCGACGAAAGCGCCAAGTCGTCCTGGCAGACTTACAAATGGCGCGGGGTTTCGGCGCCAGGTCAGGCGGGCGAACCCACGCTCTGGCACGAGTTCGCATTGTGCCTGGTTGGCGGCGCCGGCGAGGTGTTGCTTGACGACATCACCGTCGTGGAAACACCCTCGACAACGCCCAAGCAACTTATTCAGAACGGCAGCTTCGACGCTGGCGCCGCCCACTGGCGGTTTCGCGGCACGCATCGCCACAGCCGCGTCGAGCCGGAGCCGGGTAATCCGGGCAATTATGTCCTCCATCTCATTGCCTCCGGTTATGGGGAATACCAGGGCAACCAGATCGAGACCACGCTGATCAACAACTCCGCCATCGTGGACGGACGGGAGTACGAGATTTCGTTCCGGGCGAGATGGCTCGCGGGCGACAACCGGCTCAACTCACGGCTCTATTTCAATCGCTTGGCCCACACGGTGCAATTACCGATGCCGGCGTTGAACGGGACGCCCGGCGCGGCCAACTCGCGCTACACGCCCAACCTCGGCCCCACTTATTCCAACCTGCTCCACGCGCCGGTGGTACCGGAGGCGTCGCAGCCCGTCACGGTTTCCGTGGCCGCGGTCGACCCGGACGGGGTGTCGCTGGTAACGCTCTTCTATTCGGTAGCGGGTGGAGCGTGGCAGGGCGCGCCGATGACCCCCGGCTTTCAGCCTTCGGCGCCCAACCAATTCAGCGCCAGTATCCCCGGCCAACCCGCCGGCAGCATCGTCCAGTTCTACATCCAAGCCGCCGACGCCTTGGGCGCGGCTTCGACGTACCCGGCCGGCGGTTCAAATTCCCGCGCCCTCTACGTGGTGCAGGACGGTCAGGCGGCGAGCGCTCCGCTGCACAATTACCGCATCATCATGACGACCGCCGACGCCACGTTCCTGCATACCGGCACGAACACGCTCAGCGACGAACTCCTGGGCTGCACGGTTCTGGACAATGAGCGGGACGTTTATTACGACGTCGGCGCGCGGTTGGAAGGCAGCTTTGTGGGCCGCAACGTGGCCCGGGTCGGTTTCCACGTAGAGTACCATCCCGACCGGCTGTTCCGCGGCGTCCATGACACGGTGGGGGCGGATCGCTCGCAAAACGACGTCGTGGGCGGCGTCGGCGAAATCATCGTCAAACACCTGGCCAGCCACGCGGGCCAGATCCCGAACATGTACGACGACTTGGCCCGTTGTATCGCGCCGCTGTCATCTTTCACCAGCATGTGCGGGCTGCGCCTGGCGGCTTTCGGCAACCTCTACCTCGATTCTCAGTTCCAGAACGGCAGCGACGGGCCGATGCATGAGCCCGAGGTTCTCCGCTGGGAGCTCAGTACGGTGGACGGCAATCCGGAGAGCGCCAAGATCGTCGGCGACAACACCGCTGGAACAGGGTTTCAGACTTACGACCTCCAGGATTATGGCGACGACGCGGAGTCCTATCGCTGGAGTTTCCCCCTCGCCAACGACCGGACGGCGGACGACCTTTCCGCCGCCATGGCGGCCTGCAAGCTGTTCAGCCTGGCGGGCCCCAATTTAGACGCCCAGGTCTCGCAAGTGCTGGACGTGAATGAGTGGTGCCGCGCGCTCGCCTTCCAATCGCTGATCGGTCCCGCCGACGCTTACTACACCGGCGGCAATTATCACAATTACCGTATTTACCGCCGGCCCGCCGACGCCCGCGTGCTCTACATGCCGTGGGACTGGGATTCCTGCTTCCTGGTCAGCGCCACGGCGCCGCTCTATGGCATCGGCAACGTGACGAAGCTCTTTCACAACACAGGGTGGAACCGCGTTTACCTCAACCAGTTTTACGATCTTATCGCCACGAGTTTCAACCCAGGCTACGCCGGACGCTGGACGGCGCATTACGGAGCGCTGAGCGGACAGGACTTTAGCGGGGCGCTCAGCTACATTGGCGCACGGTCCGCCTATGTTCTGGGCCAACTGCCGACCGCCACGCCTTTTTCCGTCCGAAACAATGGCGGCGGCAGCTTCTCGGTGACGAACGGTCTCGCGGTATTGTCCGGCACGGCGCCGATTTCTGTGGACCAAATCGCGGTCAACGGCGCGAACTATCCTATCACCTGGACCTCAACCACGAACTGGACGATTACCGTTCCGTTGGCCGCCGGGACAACCACGCTCGCGGTGCTTGGCCTCGCTCGGCAAGGTAGCGCGGTGAGCAATGCCCTGGTCTCCATCGTCGTTACCAACCGCGGCCCGAGCGCGTTGCCGCCCGTGGTCATCAACGAATGGATGGCCGACAACAAAGGCCCTGGCGGTTTTCCTGACCCGGCGGACGAGCTTTATAAAGACTGGTTTGAGTTGTTCAATCCGAATACGAACTCCGTGAACCTGTCCGGCCTTTACCTCAGCGATAACCGGAGTTCCCCGGCGAAGTGGCAAATACCGGCGAACGTGTTCATCAGCGGGCGCGGCTTCCTGCTTGTGTGGGCGGATAACAATACGAACCAGAACCCGGCGCTGGGCGGCACGAACGTGGACCTCCACGCGAATTTCTCGCTCGACAAGAACGGCGAGGCCCTCGGGTTGTTCGCGCCGGACGGTATAACGCCGCTCTCGACGGTCACGTTCGGCCCGCAGTTACAGAACGTGAGCCAGGGCTGCTTTCCCGACGGCGACACCAACACACTGGTATTCATGACCAACTGGACTCCGCGCTCGGCCAACGCGATGGCGAGCTTGGATCCGCCGCAAATTCTGTCCATCACCGTATCAAACCATCTCTTGACGTTACTATGTGCAGTGATGCCCCAGCGCGCGTATCAACTGCAGTTCAAACCGAGCCTGGCCGAAGCGACTTGGTCCTCGGCTCCGTTCGCCGCCGCCCAGCGAGCCATAGGCCATTCCCTCGCGCTGAACGACCCGCTCGACAGCTTGGGCACTAACCGTTTCTATCGGCTGCTGCTGTTGCCCTAACGACCCTTTCGAAAAGCAATTCAACTATGAACATACCGCTCGCAAGATCTACCTTCTATCTGTCGCTCAGTCTCTCCTTCGCGCTGTCCTTCACCACTTTCTCCGCCGTCACCGTTCAGACCGAACAACTCAATCCCGCTGACCCTGGCTGGCAGTTCAAGACTCTCCCCAGACCGTCGAAATCGGACCTTGCGGCCGGGGCGAAGGTCACGGTAATCGGCAATCAGTTCGAGCCCGCCGCCGGGGATGGATCCGTGCTCGTCAACGGTCTCCTGCCCGCTGACAGCCTGGATTTGTCGGAGGAAGCGCTCTTGAGCAACGCCAACGCGGATAGCGGTCGCATAGTTATTGATTTGGGCCGCGCTCAACCGGTGGCGGCGGTGGCGACTTATTCCTGGCACGAATGGGACGTCGATGGGGGGTCGCGCGCCCCGCAGGTGTTTACGCTCTACGCCAGCGGCGCTGAACATCCGGATCCAAAAGACCTGACCGCGTGGAAGAAGATCGCGGACGTCGACACCCGGCCGAACCGATCGGGTGAAAAATGGAACGGCCAGCACGGCGTGTTTATTCATGACACAAGCGGTGAACTTGGCGACTTCCGGTACTTGCTTTTCGACGTGCGGGCAACGCTCTCCCCGAAGCAGCCCAACCCATCTCTGACGCACACCCTGTTTTCGGAGATCGATGTCCATTCCGCCGCTTCGCTCGCGCGGGCGGGGGACGCGGTCGTGGCGAAGCCCGCGCCCGTCGAGCATGTCTGGGTGGTTTTCAAAACCCACTTGGATATCGGCTACACGGATCGTGTTGAGGACGTGCTCAAGAAGTATCGCGTGACCATGATGGAAGGGGCGCTCAAGGTGGTGGAGGCATCGCGCGATCTACCGGCGGAGAAGCGGTTTTCCTGGACGCTGGCCGGTTGGCCGCTGACCTACGTTCTGGGGCCCGATCAGGATCCCGCCCGCCGGGCGCGTATTGAGCAGGCGGTGCGCGAAGGCGCGATTACGGTCCATGCGTTGCCCTTCTCGATGCACACGGAGACGGACGATCTGGAGGATTTGGCGCGGGGCTTGGGTTTTTCAACGCGCCTGGCCCTGAAGTATAATCGCCCGCTCCCCATCAGCGCGAAGATGACGGATGTCCCTTGCCACTCCTGGGTGTGGCCCACGCTCCTGGCCCACGCGGGCGTCAAGTTCCTGCAACTGGGCTGCAACGACACCAGCGCCTACGCCCGGGTGCCTCACTTGTTCTGGTGGGAAGGCCCCGATGGTTCGCGCATTCTCTGCAATTACACGCGCGTCTATGGATCTGGCCTGACGCCGCCCCGCGACTGGCCGGGCAAGAACTATCTCGCCATGATCATGACCGGCGATAACCAGGGACCACCCTCTGCCGCCGAAGTGGAAAACCTGCGACAGCAAGCCGCCAAGAATTTGCCGGGCGTCCAGATTCACTTCGGAACGCTTGACGATTTCGCGCGGGCGGTCCTCGCGGAAAACCCGGATCTCCCCGTTGTCCGCGCCGACATGCCGGACACGTGGATCCACGGCTGGCTCTCAATGCCGGTGGAGGCGAAAGCTGCCCACAATCTGCGCGCGCTGGAACCGGCCCTCGACGAGCTCGACACACAGCTCCGAGCCTGGGGTCTGAGCACCGGCAACCTCGCGCCCGCCTTGGCGGACGCGTATGAACAGAGCGACCTGTTCAGCGAGCATACCTTCGGTCCGTTTGGACCAAACGGCGGATCCTGGAACAGCGGCACCCCGCGTTACCTTTATGGCGAAGCATGGAAAGCGGCTCACGCGCGCGGCGCGTACCGGAAGTACGAAGAGGCCTTCGACGATAAACGCGCCTATGCCCGCAAGGCTGAGGAAATCGTCCACCGGGAACTCTCCAGCCGTTTGGATCTTTTGGCTAACTCGGTCAAGACCGACGGTCCGCGCGTTGTGGTTTACAACGGCCTGCCGTGGAAGCGGTCGGGGTTGGTGGAGGTTCCCGGACAACCGGGACGATTCCTTTTCGCTAGCGAGGTTCCCGCCGGCGGCTACCAAACCTACCGGCCGGGTCGCGCCGAGCGCGCCACGTCCGCGCTCGATATTGCCCCCACGGCGCTCAAGACACCGTTTTTCAATGTCACTTTCGATCTCAAACGGGGTGGTATTGCGTCCCTCGTGGATAGAAAGACCGGTCGCGAGCTCCTGGACCAAACCAGTCCTTACGCCTTGGGCCAGTTCCTCCATGAGCGTTTTGACAACGAGCATATGCTCGCCTTCCACAATGCTTACGGCCGCCCCGGCTACTCGTGGAACAAAGGCGATCTCCCAAAGGGCGCCGCCTACGCCGCCCTGACGCCGCCGGCTTGGAACCTCGCCCTGGAGCGTTCGGCGTTGGCGGACATCGCGATTTTGACCGCGACCGATACGATCGGTTTGGCCAAAGGCATTGCGATTGCGATCACCTTGCCGCGCCATCAGCCTTATGTGGAGGTCGAGTGGAGAGTGACCGACAAGACCGCCGACCCTATGCCGGAAGGGGGTTGGCTCTGCTTCCCGTTCGCGGTCGCTGAACCGCGGTTCCTGTTAGGCCGGCTCGGGGGACCAATTGATCCGACGAAGGACATCGTCGCGGGCGCCAACCGCCATTATTTCTGCCTTAACACCGGTCTTTCCATTACGGGCCGCGACGGCGCGGGCATTGGCCTCTGCCCGATCGATTCGCCTTGCGTGAGCCTGGACGAGCCGGGCTTGTGGAAGTTCTCCCTCGACTACACGCCGAAGAAACCGACCGTGTTCGTCAATCTGTACAATAACAAATGGAACACCAACTTCCCTGAGTGGCAGGACGGCACCTGGTCCAGCCGCGTGCGGCTCTGGTTGACGCGCGGTGACGAAGTTGCGGCGAACCTCACGGTACCCTCTTGGGAAGCGCGCTTGCCCTTGCTGGTCGCCTCGGCCGATGGTCCCGCGAGGAGAATGCCGAAGACTCAAGCCGGTTTGGGCCTCTCGCGCTCCGGAATCCTCATTACCGCTTTTGGCCAGAACCCCGATGGGGCGGGGCGGCTGTTGCGATTGTGGGAACAAGGGGGCCAATCCGGCAATTGCACCGTGCGGTTGCCAGCCGGATTCGTGGCACGGACGGCCCAGCCGGTGAATCTGCGCGGCCAACCTGATGGCCAGCCCATTCCAGTTGCGGGCCATGAATTCACCGTTGGCGTCCGCGCCTTCGCCCCGATCAGCTTTCTCCTCCAGCCCTAGGACACATCCATGCGCGCTCTGGAACGAGTTCAAAAAGTTGTGGCCGGAAAACCGGTGGATCGGTTGTCGGCGCAGCCGATGATCATGATGCTGGCGGCCAAACATCTGGGTGTCTCTTTCCTGGATTATACCCGGGATGGGCGCCTGATGGCTGCCGGACAACTCAAGATCGCGGAAGACTTCGACATTGATTGCCTGCTGACGTGTTCGGATCCCGCGCGCGAGGTGATCGACATCGCGGGCGAGGGGAGCATCGAATGGTTGGTGGATCAAGGGCCTGTTATCAACGAGGAAAAGGCCGCGCTCGCGGACCCAGCGCGTTTGAGCCGGTTTCGGGTGCCCGACCCTTTGGGCGGCGGACGGATGCACGACCGTATCAAGGCTATCGAAATTATGCGAAGCGCGGTCGGCAATGAAAAGTCCGTCGTCGGTTGGGTTGAAGGTCCCCTGGCCCTCGGGGCGGAATTACGCGGGTTAAGTCGGATTATGACCGATTTTCTCGATGAACCCGGCTTTGTGGATGACCTGCTGGAATTCACCTCGGAGGTCGCCCTGTGCTACGCCGAGGCGCAGATCCAAGCGGGCGCCGACACCATTGGTATGAGCGACGCCGCCGCGAGCATGATGGGCCCCAAGTACTATGCGCGGTTTCTCCACCCGCGCCAGCAACGGATCTTCCAAGAGATCAAGCGACGTCACCCTAACATCCTTACCCGGCAGCACATTTGCGGTCAGACCAGACCCATTTTGAATAAAATGAAAGAACTCGCGGTGGACATCTACGAGCTGGATTTTCCGGTGGACCTCACTCAGGCCAAACCGATCCTTGGGGACCGGGTTATTAGCGGAAATGTCTCCACGGTCACGACGCTCCTCCGGGGCGCCCCCGAAGAGGTGTATGCCGCCGCGGGTAAATGCCACGCCGCCTGCGGGCGAAACTTCATCGTTGGCTCTGGCTGCGAAGTGTCGCCCTTGACCCCCCTGGAGAACCTGCGCGCCCTGATCCGATATGCCCAAGACCATGCCCCAGCCTGATGCCGGCCGGTCGAAGGGGGGAAGACTCAGATACTGAAAAGACAATTCACTTTAACCAATCTCTAAAAAAATGACATCGCGCGAACTGATCAAACGCTTGATTGCCCGACAGCCGGTGGAACGCTGCGGGCTTTGGCTGGGCTGCCCGCACCCGGACACCTGGCCGATTCTCCACGGGTATTTTGGCACCACGACCGAAGAGGAACTGCGCCTGAAGCTGGGTGATGATGTGCGTTGGATTTGCCCCCAGTTGTACGCCGATGTTTACCGTGATCCTCAGGGCCGCGGGCTGTTCGACGTTGGCTTGGACCGTGAAAAGCACGGTAGCGTTGGGCCCCTGGCGCATTGCGACGCTGTGGCGGACGTCGAGCAATTCCCCTGGCCAGACCCGAAGTACTTAAACTTCGACTCGTCCCTGCGCGACCTGTGCGCCGCGGGAGATTTCTACCGGCTGAGCGGTTTTTGGACCTGTTTCTATCACAACCTCTCCGACCTGTTCGGCATGGAGCAATATTTCATCAAGATGCACACGGACCCGGAGGTGGTGAAGGCCGTCACGGACCGCGTCTGTGAGTTTTACTTTGAAGCCAACGAGCGCTTCTTCGCGGTCGCCGGGGACTTGGTGGACGGCTTCTTTTTCGGTAACGATTTTGGATGTCAAACAGGTTTGGTCTGCGGCCCCCGGGAACTTGACACCTTCGTGTTCCCCTGGTTTCGGCGTTTCGCGGAGCAGGGACGGCGGCATGGATATCAAGTGGTCGTGCATTCGTGCGGTTCGATCCACCGGCTGATTCCGCGGATGCTTGAGGCGGGAGTGGATTGCTTGCATCCCTTGCAAGCGCGGGCGCGGGACATGGAGGCCGAGCGTTTGGCGGCAGACTTTAAGGGCAAGCTGGCCTTCCTGGGGGGGATTGATGCCCAGGAAGTGATGACCAATGGGACCCCCGCTCAAGTCCGGGAGGACGTCCGCAGAGTAAAGCGATTGCTCGGCCCCAACTTGATCGTCAGTCCGAGCCACGAGGCGATCCTGCCGAATGTGCCGCCGGAGAACGTGCAGGCATTGGCCGAGGCTGCTTTTGAGGAGGCAAAACCGTGAAGACCACCAGACTGGTTCGGGGCCGTTCCTCCGCCGAACGCCGCTTCTGCCGGCTTTCGGCCGCCGGCTTAACTCGGTCCTGCCGGGTCGTTCAACTCCTCGGGATTTCGTGCCTCGCATTCACGGCCGCGGCCGGGCCCCTGAGCATTCAACGGGTCGACCCAACCCCGTTCTTCCCGAAACCGGCTTCGGCTGCCGGGCCCTTGAGGCAGCAAGCCAGGCTAAGCCTGAGCAACGCCGGTCCGCCGGTCCTCGCTCAGGCGACCATCCAGGCGGGAGAGGCCGAGGCCTTTAGCGAAGAACTCGGCGAAGTGCCTGCGGGGATTTCGACCAACCTCATCCACGTCCCGGATATCGCCGTTCCCACTCGGGTTACCGTTCAAATCCGTGAAAAGAGCTCGGGCAACGTCCTGGACCGGCGTCAGATCGAGTGGCAGCCGCAGAAAAAGTGGAGCCTCTATTGCGCCTCGTATTCGCACCAGGACCTGGGCTTTGGCGATTATCCTCACCGCATTCGGACTACGATCCGACACGCCAACCTCCGCCTGCCGTTGCAATTCTGCCGGGAAACCGATGATTGGCCGGAGGAAGCGAAGTACCGGTTCAACATTGAAACCAGTGAACCGATCACCAGTTTCATCAGCTTCTTTGGCAAGGAACAAGCCTTGGAGTTGGGACGGCGCATCCGCGAGGGGAGGATCCAACTGATGGGTTTGCACAATACAGCGAATACCGAACAGTTGAGCTCGGAATTGATGGCGCGTTTGTTCTACCTGGCCTGCCGCCACACGCCCGATTTGCTTGGCGTCCCACCCAGCCGGGCGGGACAAAACGATGATGTGATCGGCCTGACCTGGCCGCTGGCAACCTATGCCCGCGAGGCGGGGATCACGCGTTTCTTTCATGGGTTCAACCGGCTCTGCATGCCGAACATAGACAACGGGCGTTACGTCGATGGATTTCAAGAGGTGGATGCCGAATTGGGGCGTCACATTTTCAGCATCGCCAACGAACCGGTGTTTTACTGGCAAGGGCCCGATGGCCAAACGGTGCTTCGCCGCGCCACGACTTACGAACGCCACAGTATTCTGTGGGATCCCTACGAACGCGCTCCGGCGGACGCGCAGGACCCGGAACGCATCGAGTTTCTCGTTCGAGCCCATGAGAAGATCGGTTGGCCCTTTAGCGCCATGCTCTCTCAGGATGGCGGGGACTTCATGCTCGTGAAAAGGACTATCGCCAACCGGGCGCGCGCTTGGAACCGCCAGTATGCGTACCCCCAGTTGATCTCGGCGACCTTCGACATGTTTTTCACGGCCATCGAGGCGGAGATCCGCCGTGGCATGTTCCAACCCAAGTCAATGGCGGCGGACGAGAACAACCAGTGGTCCGACCAGGACTACAATGATGCCTGGCTGGGGGGACAGGCGCGTCGTTTGGGGGACTCGCTACCGGTGACAGAAAAGCTGGCCGCCCTCTCCCAGGCGTTGGGGGGCGCCGCCTACCCATGGGCCGAGATTTATCAGGCCTACCATCGGTTGCTCCAATACCATGAGCACACCAATGCCAAAGATAGTCCCGGTAACACGGCCGAAAGCCTCCGCCAATACGAGACCGAACTGGAGGAGAATCGTGAAATGGTGGACGAATCCCAGGCCCTGGAACATAAGGTCCGCGCCGCGGCGGTCGAGTCACTCTCCGGGCTCATCGCCCGCGGCGGTTTGAGCAACCTGGTGGTCTTCAATCCGCTCTCCCAGGCGCGCACGGATGTGGTTCGCTGCCCTGCCGAGCTGATTCCGGAAGGGACCTTTTTGGTGGACGCCTCTTCCGGCGCGGTCGTGCCGGCGCAGCGGCTCGCCGACGGAAGCTGCCTCTTCACCGGCGCTGCCATACCTCCCCTGGGGTACCGCAGCTATCGGCTCGAACCGGGAGCTTCCGCCCGTTCCGGGGTTCCTGCGGCTCTGGATACTGACAAGTCGATCGAGACCCCATTTTATCGCTTGACAATCGAGCGTCGTAGCGGCGCGCTCCGGAGCCTGTTCGACAAACAACTGGGGGTGGAGTTGGTGGATTCGCAGGCGCCCAACCAGTTCGATCAATACCTTTACTGCCGCGCGGTCCAGCGCGACGGCAAGTGGGAGACTTCATGGGACGCTAGCGAATCGGCTGATGCGGTGTCGCTTCAGGAGGGGCCGGTGGCCGACGTCATCACGGTGAGCGGCAAAGCCAAGGGAGTGGCCGCGTTCCGTCAGACAATTCTCCTCTATAAAGATCTGCCGCGCATCGATTTCAGCCTCTGGCTCGATAAACTGCCCTTTGACCAAAAGTACGGTGGCAACCGCGAAGCCGTGTTTGTGGCCCTTCCTTTCGCTGTGCCCGGCTTCGCCATTCATCATGAGCTTCCCGGAGCAGTGCTTGACCCTTACCGTCAACTCGTGGAAGGCAGCGCCACCGATCATTTCGCCATCCGCGGCTTCACGGACCTTTCTAATAACAAATTCGGCGTGACCGTGAGCCCGATCGAAAGTTCGCTCGTGTGCTATGGCGAGCCCCAAGTCGCCCCTCAACCACCGTGGTACCAGTTCAACCGCTCGCGGGAGTATCCCAAACACAGCCGTCTTTACCTCTATCTGCTCAATAATATGTTCGGCACAAATGTCCGAATTGATCAGCGCGGACCGGTTTCCTTCTCCTGGGCGATCCGCGGCCATGCGGGGGACTGGCGGGCGGGCGCGGCCGACGCCTTTGGCCGGAGCGTCCTCCAACCTCTGGTCGCCTGGCGCGCTGATGGCCGAGGCGAGGGGACGTGCCCGGCGCTGGGCAGCTTCCTGGATCTGAACGTCACGAATGTGGAATGCGGCGTCATCAAGCCCGCCGAAGCCAACGGCCGCGGTTTTATCCTGCGTTTCAACGAAACGACCGGCCAGGAAACGGTCGCGCGCGTCACGTTACCGTTCCTGCCTCGCCTCCAGTCCGCGGTCGAGACTTCGCTGGTCGAGGCCGATCGGCCGAATCAATTAACTCTCACCGAGAGCAACTCCTTCGCCATTACCCTCCGCCCGTTTGGAATAAAGACCGTGAGGGTTACTTGTGGCGAGACGCCCGGGAGCGCGAGGGAGTTGAAAGCCGAGGCGCTGGCGGACCGGCAAATTCGCCTGAGCTGGTCTTGCGATTATCCCCAATTGAGCCATTTCAACATTTTCCGCGACCTCCGCCCCGAGTGCGCGCCTACCATGTTGAATCGCGTGGGGCAATCCAGCACGGCTTCCTTCCTGGATCAGCCTTTACTCAACGCAGGCGGCTGGATTCGCAATAGCCTTGAACCGGCCACGACCTATTATTACCGCGTCGTGCCGGTCGATCGCTGGAACAACCAGGGAAGTCCCAGTGAAGTCGTGTCGACCGCCACGTTAACCAGCGTCCAATCGAACCTGCCGCCGATGGCCGTCGAAGGCTTGCGCGCTATCCTGGTCAGCCCGCTGGCGCGGTTCAATTTCGTGAATTTGCTGTTCCGCACCGCGTGCGAATCCGATGTTGTGGACTACGAAATCCACCGTTCCACCCAACGAGGTTTCGCGTTGACCCGTGCGACGCTCATCGGTCGGGTGGCCAGCGCCGAGATCATTCCCGGATCGGCCATCTATGGCCACACGGCCATCGATTACCGGGTCAGGGATTTCGACCATGCGATGTTCGCCGACACCAACGTCGCGCCGGATGTTACCTACTTCTACCGGGTGCGCGCCGTCGATGCCGCCGCCCAGGTTGGCCCCGCCTCGGCCGAAGCGATGGCCCGCACCCGCATGGTGTTGCCGAATCCGCTGAAGGTCTCCGCCTCATCGGTTTACGCCCCCGAATACGGAGCCGAGGCGGCCGTGGACGGGGATCCCGATCCGCTCGCCGCCTGGGTGGCTAAGCCCTTTGGCGGCGGGACCCGTGAGGCGCCCGCCGACACGTGGTGGGAGGTGGAGTTCCCCCGCCGAATCACCTTGAGCGGAGTGACGGTCGTGGGCGACGCCCGTCCCGAGATCCCCCTGCAGCGTCGAATGCGAATTGAATATCGGGAAGGTTCGCAATGGAGGGTCGCCGCCGAAGTCAACGACGCGACCGAAAGGACGCTCCGGCTCCGATGGCCGACGCCGATTCAAACCGACGCGCTGCGCCTCTTCGTGCCGGCGGCCGATCTGCCCAAGTCCGCTCGCTCGGACATCCCGGATGGCGTGGTCCGGGTCTGTGAACTGATGTTGGTGCTGCCGGACGGCCGCGAAGTCGCGCCCGAACAGGCTCTCGGTCTATAACCCGACCTCCCCATCCTCGTATGATGACCTCCAAACAACGCCTGATCTGCGCGCTTGAGGGTTCCCAGCCAGACCGTCTCCCTGTCACCACGCACCACCTCATGGGTTCCTTTCTCAAGCGCCAGTTCGGCGGCGCTTCGGCTTGCGAGTTCTTTGATCGCTTCGGCCTGGATGCGATCCACTGGGTTGTCGCGCACCGGCCGGACGAGGCGGCGGGCGAATATTACGATCCGCTCCAGGGACCGCCCGGTTTCCTGGATGCGCGCCGAGTGTCCGCGGACCACTGGCGGGTCAATCCCGAGACCATCCCCAGCCAGGAATGGCCCACCACGCGCTTCCGGTTTATGACTCCCAAGGGGGAACTGTCCATGGTTCTCCAATCGGACGAGCACACAAGCTGGGTGACGGAACACCTGATCAAAGACAAACGCGATATTGACTTGCTCGGTGAATTCATGACGGCGCCCAAGTGCGACGTGGAAGCGGTGAACCGCGAAGCCCGAGCGTTTGGCGAGCGTGGCATCGTTCGCGGCCATGTTTGCTGTTTCGATGTGTTCGGTCAGCCGGGGACGTGGCAGGACGCCGCCTGCCTGGTGGGGATTGAGCGGCTCATCCTCGAGGCGCACGACGATCCCGCCTGGGTGCATCAACTTCTGCAAATCCTCCAACGCCGTAAAATCAGCTATGCGAGCTCGCTGCGCTGCGCTGCCTTCGATGTGATCGAGTTCGGCGGCGGAGACGCCTCTTCCACGGTCATCTCGCCAAAGCTCTTCGACGAGTTCGTAGCGCCCTACGACGCTCCGATCATCGCCGCGCTCCACCAGGCGGGTCAGCGGGTGGTGTATCACACTTGTGGGGGGATGATGCGGTTCCTTGAACGGATCGCCGCGATGGAAACTGACGCGATGGAGACCTTCACCCCGCGCGGTATGGGCGGGGATGCGGATCTCGCCGAGGCCAAGCGCCGGATTGGGGACCGGGTTTGTATGATCGGCGGATTGGACCAACTCCATTTCTTCAAGGGCTGCGCGCCGGAGGAAACCCGGGCCGAAGTCCGGCGGTGCTTCGAGGCCGCCGGGGCCGGGGGAGGGTTCATCCTGAGCCCCTCCGACCACTTCTTCGAAGCGGATGTGGCGTTGCTGGAAGCCTTCGCGGATGAAGCCCGTCGTTGTGTTTACTGAGGAAGGGAGCACACCTTAACCAATGCGCGAACCATGAATATGATAATCAAGAGACCAATCCCGAGACCGTCACCGCCTGCTTCTCAGGGGGCGGACCCTCGATCGTCCATCGGCCCGGCGCGCCCGCGGGGGCGATGGCTGTATTGCTGGTGGGCGATGGCATGGCTGCAGGCCTGTTCCGCGGGCGCGGGGTTGTTGACCATCCAAAAAATAGAGCCGACGCCCTTCTTCCCCAAACCAGCGGCGGGACAGCCGTTGCGACAGCAGGCGAAGCTTTGCCTCGAGAATTCCGGCGCTGCTTTCGTCGGTACCGCTCAGGTCCGGGTTGGAGACAACCCCGCTTACACGGAAGATATGGGTCAAGTAACTCCAGGCAAGTCCACCAACACGATCCATATTCTTGACCTCTCCGCATCCGTGCCGTTGACAGTGACCGTCCTCGACCAGAGCACCGGCCAGGTTATGGCAAAGCTGGGGGTAATTTGGCAACCTCAGAAAAAATGGAACATCTACTGCGTTTCCTATTCCCACCATGACCTGGGATTTGGCAACTATCCGCATCGCCTGAGAAGCGAGATTCGCCATGCCAACATTGAACGTCCTCTCAAGTATTGCGCCGAGACCGACGCCTGGGATGAGGACAGCAAGTTCCGTTTCATGATCGAAACCAGCGAGCCAATCACCAGCTTCCTGGGCAGCCACAGCGAGGCGGAGGCCCAGGAATTGGGGCGTCGTATTCGCGAAGGGCGCATCCAGGTGGGCGGTATGCTGGCCACCGTCAACAGCGAACAACTCAGCCACGAAGCGATGGCCCGCCTCTTTTATCTCACCGGTCGCCACACTCGCGACCTCCTCGACGTGCCGGCCAGCCGAACCGGCCAAATTGACGACGTTATCGGCCTTACTTGGCCGCTAGCCACCTTCTGCGCCGCCGCGGAAATTCCCTATTTCTTTCATGGACCCAACGGCTGCGGGCATTGCCTCAAGCCGGCCGAACTCGAGCCGGTGTTCTACTGGCAGGGACCGGACGCGACCCGCAAAGTGCTTATGCGATCCATCGATTACGGGGGGTACGCGGGCGACAATCTGGGCGACGGCAGCCCCGCTCACCTCGAGAAGTCCATCGCCAAGCTCGGCGCGAACTGGCCTTATGACGCGCTGTTGCTGCAGGAAGGGACGGATTTTCAGTTGGTCACGATGGAGACCGCCAACAAAATTCATGCCTGGAATAGCCAGTACCGTTATCCGCGGCTGATCTACGCGACGATGGACATGTTCTTTGATGCGATCACCCGGCAGATTGATCCGTCCAGAATCAAGACCTTCGCCAAAGATGGCAACAACCAGTGGTCCGACCAGGACGCCACGGACGCGTGGCTGCTCGGGCATGCGCGCCGGCTTGGCGAGACTATTCCCACCGCCGAGAAGTTCGCCACCATCGCCGGAGCGGTGGCTGGCGGCAGCTTTCCCTGGACCGATCTATACCAGGCCTACCACCGCCTCCTGCTTTATCATGAACACACCGACGCGATTGACGGCATCGCTCCCCAGCGAGAACGGATGCGCCAATATGAAACCGAACAGGCCGAGATGCGCGAGATGGTGACGGAAGGAGAGGAGTTTTCCCACCGGGCTGGCGAGGGCGCGCTGGAAAGACTGGCCGCCCTGGTGACCACCAAGTCCGACCGCACGTTGATTGTCTTCAACCCCCTTCCGCGCGTCCGAGCCGATGTGGTTCGGTTTGATCCCCAGGGTATCGACGGCGCCTTTCAGATCACCGACGCCTCCACCGGGCGTAAGATCCCGCACCAAGTATTGGCGGACGGCCAGTGCCTTTTTCTCGCCCAGGACGTTCCAGCGACGGGCTATCGGAGTTATTCGCTGCTTTCCGTTCGCGGTCTCGCCCGGCCCACGGCGACGGTGACGGGGAATCGGCTGGAAAATCAGTTCTACCGCTTGACTTTCAACCCGCGCACCGGGGCTCTGGCCAGCATTTGGGATAAGCAATTGGCGGTGGAACTGGTGGACCAGACCGCGCCGCATCAATTCAATGAATACCTTTACGAGCGGATCGAGAAATCCGGGTCGCAGAGCACTTCGGTTTGGTATCGAGTTCAATCGGGCCAAGTTTCAGCCACCGCTGGGCCGGTGGCCGATGTCTTGACCGTGACTGCGGCGCCGAAAGGCGTGGAAAGCATGACTCAAACCATCCTGCTTTACCGCGACTTGAAGCGGATTGATTTCGGCCTCGACCTTATCAAATCGCCTTCAGGCCGAAAGAGTCGCATGAGCAACGTGGAGTTGGTGAATAAGGAGTCCATCTTTGTGGCATTGCCGTTGGCGGTTCCCCATCCTTGCTTCAAGCACGAACTGCCCGGGGGCGTCGCGGAACCAATCCGTGACCAATTCGACGGCTCTTGCACGGCCTTTTACGCCGTCCGCCATTTCAGCGACGTGTCGAACGACCGTTTTGGCGTCACCGTCTCGCCGGTGGAAAGCGCATTGGTGGAATATGGCTACCCGCGGAGCTGCCCCATCGTCGGCGGCCGCGAAAGCGAGTTCGAGCGGGAAATGAGGTATCCCGCCAGCAGCCGGCTTTATCTCTACGTCGCGGATAACATGTTCGACGTCAACATCCGCTGGAACCAGCCCGGTCCCATGCACTTCTCGTGGTCGCTCCGCAGCCATGCCGGCGATTGGCGGCAGGGCGGGGCGGATCAGTTTGGCTGGGACGCGCACAATCCGCTCCTGGCCCGGTTTGTCGCGGGCCCCAAAGCGGCCCCCTTGCCGGCGAGTTCCAGCTTCCTCAGTATCAATGTCCCGAACGTCGTTTGCACCACGCTGAAACCCGCCGAAGCCAACGGTCGAGGATACATCCTCCGGTTCCACGAAACCCAAGGCAAAGCAACAAGCGCCGCGGTCGCTCTGCCCTTCCTGCAAGCCATCGCGGAGGCCACCGAGACCGACCTGGTCGAAAATGACCTTCCCCATCCACTCGCGCTGGCGGACCGCGCGAAAGTGAGTTTCTCTATGCGGCCGTTCGAAATAAAAACCATCCGCGTCGTCTGCGCCCCGGAGAGCGCCACGGAAATTCAGGGGTTGGCAGGCGCCGCGATTTCCGACATGCAGGTGAAGCTCTCCTGGCATCCGAACGCGCAAATCAGCCATTACCGCATCTATCGCGGAAACACTCCTGAATTCAAGCTCTCCCCGCTTCATTTAATAGGCCGCTCTTCGATCAGTGAATGGGTGGACCAGCCGCAGCTCAATTACGGCGGCTGGATCAACAACCGGCTCGAACCCAAGACCACCTACTATTACCGCGTGGCGGCGGTGGACCGGGCGAACAACGAAGGGCCGGCCTGCGCCCCCGTGGCCGCGACGACCTTGGATCCCAAAGTGGCGAACATGATTCCGTTGCAGGTTCAGGGCCTCCGCGCGATCCTGGTGAGCCCCCTCGCCCCCTTCAACTTCGTAAACCTCTTGTTCCGAACCAGTTGCGAATCGGATGTAGCCGCCTACGAGATCCACCGATCGACCCAGTCCGGCTTCCAGCCGACCGACGCCACGCGTATCGGCTTGGTCCAAGCCGCCTCGATTATCAAGGGTTCGACTGCTTACGGGCATGTTCCCATCGATTACCGGGCCGGCGATTACGATCACCAGATGTATGAAGACGCGGACGCGCAGCCGCGCACCCTCTATTATTACCGGGTCCGCGCGGTGGACACTGCCGGTCAGCAGGGGCCGTTTTCCGTCGAGGCGAGCGCCCTCACCGGGCCCGCGCCTCCTCCGCCCATCAAAGCCACCGCCTCCTCGGTCTATGCTCCCGAATACGGTCCGGCGGGCGCCGTGGATGGTTCCATGGACCCGCTCACCGGGTGGGTCTCTCAACCCTATGGCGGCGGCGCCAAGACCGAGCCTAAAGACGCCTGGCTCGAGGTGGAACTTCCGCGGGCGCTATCGTTATTAGGGGTGATTGTTGTTGGCGACGACCGGTCCGTGATCCCCCTTCAGAAGAGCCTCCGGATCGACCTGCGCGATGCCTCGGGCTGGAAGACCGCCGCCGAGGTCGTCAACGCCGCCTCAAGGACGATCCAATGCCGATGGGACACGCCAAGAACGGCCGAAGCGATCCGCGTTTTCGTTCCGGCCAGGGATTTACCCAAATCCGAGCGGGCTGACATACCCGACGGGGTGGTGCGGGTTTGTGAGTTGATGATAATTTTACCCGATGGCAGCGAAGCGGTCTTGCCAGATATTCAGCAAAACAAATAACCCTGAACCTGCGTTCCCATTTCTCGTGTCGTCGAGTCCTTCGTTCGCGACGACAGTCCGCGTCGGTGCCAGGGGGACGCATCGATGTTTTTTCGAATTATGCCATCAGTCTCGCCGCGCGCCTTCGCTCTGAGGTCCGCAGCCCGCTCCATGGATGAGATGGACCTTTTCCGCATGTAGCTTTGTTTTCTGCTGTCGATTTGATAATCTCCCGTCCAGTAAATCATGCGCGTGCTGGTGATCGAAGACGAGTTGAAGACGGCGGCCTACCTCCGGAAAGGTCTTTCGGAGAATGGCTTCAGCGTGGAGGTCTGCACTGATGGCGAAGATGGCCTCCATCAGGCGCTGGCGGTCGAAAGCGACCTCCTGATTTTGGACGTAATGCTGCCAAAGCTCGACGGTTGGTCGATTCTCAAAGCGTTACGCCAAGCCGGCAAGCAAACCCCGGTGCTGTTTCTAACCGCTCGGGACCTGGTTCACGACAAGGTGAAAGGGTTGGAACTTGGCGCGGATGATTACCTGGTCAAGCCGTTCGACTTCTCGGAGCTACTGGCCCGCGTGCGAACCATTCTGCGCCGGGGACCCGCGAGGCAACCGGATGTTTTGCAGGTAACGGACCTGCAACTCGACGTGCCGCGGCGCAAAGCGGCGCGGGCGGGAATCCGGTTGGATTTGACAGCCAAGGAATTCGGCTTATTGGAGCTTTTGATTCGTCGCCAGGGGGAGCCGGTGTCGCGCACGATCATTGCGGAGCAAGTTTGGGACGTGAACTTCGACAGCGACTTTAATGTTTTGGAAGTCGCTATCCGTCGTCTGCGGTCCAAGGTGGATGACCCTTTTCCAAAGAAGCTGATTCACACCATCCGCGGGGTGGGTTATGTGCTCGAAGAACGGCCCGAATGAGGCGGCGCCTTCGAGGCAAGCAGGGAGGCACTGGTCTATCGCGCGCCGGTTGGCATTGTTGTACGCGGGATCGAGCCTCTTGATGCTCGTGGCGGCGGCGACCTATTTGTATTGGTCATTAGTAAAGGACGTGGAGCGCGACGACAACGACTTTCTGGCCAACAAGATTCAAGAATGCCGCAGATTGCTGGGGGAGGGACCGAAAGACGCGCCTCTACTCGCCCACGAAATCCAAACTGAGGCGGCCGCAAGCCAGTTCATCAAGTACTTCGTGCGCCTCGTGGATAGTCGCGGTCAACCCGCACTCGAGACGCCAGGAATGTCGCGCCTCCTGCCTATGGCTGCGTTCCCGGCACCCATTGAGGTTTGGCAGACGCCCTCGCAAGGGGAAGTTCGGAAGTCCTTAGCCGGCGCGCATTTTCTCTTGATGGCGGGCCGAGCAACGGCTCAAGGGGAGAGCGAGCCTGAACGAACTGTGCAGGTCGCCCTCGATGTGTCTTCCGATGAAGCGCTGATCGCCGGCTATCGCTGGAAATTGTTGGTTGTGGTTGTGCTGGGGGTGCTGTTTTCCGGCATGGCGGGTGTGCTCGTCGCCCGGAGAGGGCTGCACCCCTTAACCGCTATGGCCCGGGCGACCGAGCGTATCAGTGCGAGCCATCTGCACGATAGAATGGTCGCTGACGAGTGGCCCGAGGAACTGGTTTCGCTGGCGCGGAGTTTCGACCAGATGCTCGACCGGTTAGAGGATTCGTTCAAGCGTCTTTCACAGTTCTCGGCTGACCTCGCCCACGAACTCCGCACTCCTTTGAACAACCTGCGCGGAGAGGCCGGAGTGGCGCTTTCCCAGGGACGAACGCCAGACGAATACCGACAAACGCTGGAGTCGAGTTTGGAAGAGTATGCCCGCCTGACACGTTTGATCGACAACATGCTTTTCCTGGCACGGGCCGAAGGACCAGAAACGGGCCTTACGCGCTCGTCCTTTGACGCTCGGCAGGCTATCGAAGTGGTGCGGGAATATTACGAAGCGGTGGCCGAGGATCGAGCAGTGGAGGTGGGTTGCGCGGGACAAGGCACGGTTGAAGCCGATGCGGTTCTGTTCCGGCAAGCCGTCAGCAACTTGCTCTCTAACGCGCTGAACTTCACGCCGCGCGGTGGCCGGGTGGTTATCGAGGTCAAGGAACATGACAGGAATGGAGTGGAAGTCTCGGTCGCGGACACGGGTTCCGGTATTCCGCCCGAGCATCTGCCTCGGATTTTTGACCGGCTTTATCGCGTGGACGCCGCGCGCTCTCAACATCCAAATGGCGCGGGCCTCGGCCTGGCCATAGTGAAATCAATCATGAGGTTGCATGAAGGGACTGTTGAGGCCAAGAGCGAGGTGGGACAAGGCACGAAAATCACCCTCCAGTTTCCCGCCTGCGTATCCAAAGCGCCCCCGAAACTGACAAAGATGTAAGCTTTGCGTCAGCTTGCCGTCAGGCTTCGTTGCGTAGCCTGAAGGCTGATGCGACAAGTATCGTCTGACTTGGCAGCGCCACTGCGCCGGTTGCTGGTCCTGATTTGCCTCGGGCTTCTCTGGGGTTGCGCCCATTACCAGCCTAAGCCACTGGCGCCACGTGATACAGCCGGCAACCTCCGTTCGCGGACGCTCGCGGATGTCGGCCTGCGCGCCTTTCTGGAAACCAACAAGCCGGAGTGGGCAAAGACATGGCCGCGAACCGCTTGGAACCTGGATGAACTGACGTGGGCCGCATTCTACTTCCACCCCAGCTTGGAGGTGGCTCGCGCCGACTGGGACGTCGCCCAGGCTGGAATCAAAACTGCTGGCGGGCGGCCGAACCCAACGGTCACCGTCACACCTGCCTACGACTCCGGTATTGCCGGCAACTTCAGTCCATGGCTGCCTACTGTCATCTTCGACTTGCCCTTCGAAACCGCGGGAAAGCGGCATCGACGGATTGAACAGGCCAAATCCCTTTCAGAGTCGGCAAGGCTGAATATTGCGACTGCGGCCTGGCAGGTTCGCGGCGCGCTGCGCAATTCGATGCGGGAGCATGCCGCGGCCGAGCAAAGAGTTCGTTTTCTGCAACAGCAGGTCGCATTGCAGCAGGAAATCAGCGAACGGCTTAAACGCCAGTTGCAGGCCGGGGCGATTGCCACCACCGAAATCACCACCGCGCGCGTTGCGCTGGCCAAAGCTGGCGCCGAGCTTGCCGATGCCCAGCGGCAGGTTGCCACCGCGCGCGTTCGCATCGCCGATTCGATAGGCATTCCGGTTTCGGCGCTGGCTGGCGTTTCACTGGCGATGGATCTTTCAGGACCTTCGGCTGCCGCCCCATTACTCCCGGCTGAGCTCCGTGACACCGCGCTCCATAGCCGGACCGACATCCTCGGCGCTTTAACCCAATACGCCGCCACAGAGTTCGCGTTGCAACTGGAGATCGCAAAACAATATCCGGACGTCCATCTCAGTCCGGGCTACTCCTGGAACCAAGGCAGCCGGGGCGACAGCCAATGGCAGCTTGGTCTTACGGTTGAGCTGCCTGTGCTTAATCGCAACCAGGGGCCCATCGCCGAAGCCGAAGCCCGCCGCAAGGCCGCCGCGGCGCGAGTGCTCGCGATGCAAGCAAGGATAATAGGCGAGATCGATAGCGCCGTCGCACTGTATGACGCCGATCAGAAGAACGTGGCGGCCCTGCAATCGTTAATGGCGGCGCGCCAGGCACAACGTGAAACCACCAGAGCCCAATTCAACGGGGGTGCCACGGATCGACTTGAGTTGGCGAGTTCCGAACTGGAATTCAATGCGGCGGCTTTGGCCGAATTTGACGCCAAGGTGCGGTTGCACCAAGCCATTGACGCCTTGGAAGACGCGATCCAACGCCCATTTGAACTGCCTATGGCCATATATGATACGCACGCAAGCAATGCTCCCTAGCCGTTGCCATCCTCATTTCCTGCCGCACGAGGCCGCACAGCGGGGCCTCGTGGAAGACGTCAGCCATCGATGACACATCCTCAGCCATGAAAGTAAAACACCTCCTCTTCCTGGGCGCGTTCGTTTTGGTAGCAGCCGTGATCTGCGCCCATTTTATGAAGGGCAAAGACCGAGCAAAGGAGGACTCAGCCGAAAAGCCTGGCACCCCCGAACCGAAGGGGGATCTCGGTACGAATAGCGAAGGAGTTGTGAGCCTCGACGAGAAAACGCAAAAGCTCATTGGCCTTGAGACCGCCGCTCTTACCGCCGCGACACTCAATCCAGAAGTCAAGAGTTACGGTCGGGTGCTCGATCCCTCACCGCTGGTTGGGTTGTTAAGCAGCCTTTCCTCCGCGCGCGCAGGGTTGGAGGCCTCCGCCAAGGAGTTTCATCGAGTTGAGGCGCTCTTTTCTCAAGGCGAGAATGCTTCGGCAAGATCCTTGGAGACGGCGGAAGCGGCGATGAAACGCGACCAGATTGCTCTGGATGCCGCGGAGGCGAAGCTTGCGTCCACCTGGGGCAAAGCGATTACTGGCCAACCGGACCTCGCGGCATTTGTCCGGTCGCTTTCAGCCTACGAAACGGTTCTTGTTCGGCTGGATCTTCCTGCGGGAGAGTGGTTGCAGGAAACCCCGACGGGCGGGCGACTGGTTGTGCCGGGAGCGCGCCAACCGACCGAAGCGCGGCTTCTTGGCCGGGCAGCCACGACCGATCCTCAAGTGCAGGGCGAAGGTTTCCTGCTTCTGGTTACCAACGCGACGCCGCCGTTGGCTTCAGGCCTGGCCATCATTGGCTTTCTCCAGTTGCCCGGCGAAATGCTCCACGGCGTTATGGTGCCGGAAACAGCTTTGGTGCGCTCGGCCAAGCGGGCGTGGGTTTACGTGCAAACCAACGCCACCACGTTTGTTCGCCGGGACATCGATCTCGATCGTCCGATGGCGGATGGCTGGTTCGCTCCTGCTGGGCTCTCTCCCAATGACCGGGTCGTCACCACCGGAGCGCAGACGCTTCTTTCGGAGGAGCGGAAGTCGCAAATCAAAGTGGGCGATTGACCTCTCAACTCTAACTTCTGTGCTCAACTGGATCGTCCAATTCTCGCTGCGCCAGCGCGCCGTAGTCCTCGCGCTGGGGGTGATCGTCGTCGCCTACGGCCTCTACGTCTCCACGCGCACCCGGCTCGACGTTTTTCCGGAATTTGCCTCCCCACAAGTGACCATCCAGACCGAAGCGCCGGGTCTGTCGTCCGAAGAAGTAGAGCAACTGGTCACGCTGCCCATCGAGACTGAACTGAACGGCGCGCCCAGCCTGGAGGTCATCCGTTCTCAATCCATCCAAGGCCTCTCGGTGGTGACGCTCGTATTCCGCAATGGCATCGACATTTTTCGCGCTCGGCAAACCATTACCGAGCGTCTCGGGGAGGTGGTCAGCCGGCTGCCTCAAGCCGTTGGACCGCCGCGCATGGGCCCGCTGACTTCTTCGACCAGCCTCACCCTGGTAATGGGACTTACCTCGACAAACCGCACCGCGATGGAGCTGCGCACCTTCGCGGATTGGACGTTCCGCCCCTTTCTGCTGAGTGTGCCGGGCATTGCCAAAGTGGACATTTTCGGCGGAGACATCCGCCAACTCCAAGTGCAGGTCAAGCCTGACCGTCTCCGGGCCTACAGTCTGTCTTTGGACCAGGTGCTGGTCGCTGCCCGCCAGGCTACCGGTGTGCGAGGCGCGGGTTACGTGGACAACGCCAACCAGCGGATCGTGGTTCGAACCGTGGGCCAGGCCCTGACGCCAGGCATGCTTGACCAAGTCGTCCTGGTTCCGCATGAGGGCTTGAGCGTGCGGCTCAAAGACATCGCTGAAGTAGTGGAAGCGCCGGCCCCCAAATTCGGGGATGCTCAAGTCAAAGGCCGGTCAGGAGTGGTCCTGCTCGCCTACGCCCAATACCAGGCCAACACCATGGTCGTAACTCGCGCCCTGGAGGCGGCGCTACAGCAGATGAAACCAGCGCTTGCGACCGAACAGATCGAACTGGATACCAGCCTGTTCCGTCCAGCCAATTTCATCGAAACCTCTCTCCGCAACGTGGACCACTCCCTCCTTATTGGCGGCGGACTCGTAGCCGTTGTGCTATTTCTTTTCCTGCTCGACTTGCGAACCGCATTCATCTCCTTCGTCTCGATTCCGCTCTCCTTGCTGGCCGCTGTCATCGTGCTCAACTGGACCGGCGTGTCGATCAACACCATTACGCTTGGCGGTTTTGCCATTGCCATCGGTGTGGTGGTGGATGACGCCATTATTGACGTGGAAAACATCCTCCGCCGGCTGCGTGAGAACTCAATCTCGCCGCAGCCGCGGTCCTTGTTCCGCGTCGTGCTGGACGCTTCACTGGAAGTGAGAAGCGCCGTGGTGTATGCCACGTTCATCGTGGCCATGGTCTTCGTGCCCGTGCTAACCATGGGCGGCGTGCAAGGCCGGCTATTTGCTCCTTTGGGCATTGCATTTATTCTGGCCACTCTCGCTTCCCTGGGCGTTGCGCTGACGGTTACACCGGCCTTGTGTTACATCCTCTTGTCAAAGGTCTCGACGCATGCCGAGCCGAAATATGTGCGCTGGTTGAAGGAGCAGCATCGGCGCCTGTTGGGAGCGGTGGGTCGCAGGCCCCGCGCCGTGCTCGGTTTAGCGCTCGTCGTTTGTCTCGGCGCCATCGTGACGTTGCCGTTCTTTGGCGGGCAGTTCCTGCCCGAGTTTCGGGAAGGACATTACATCCTGCACATGGTGACCGTGCCCGGAACCTCGCTGGCGGAGTCCATGCGTTTGGGAAAACTGGTTACAACGGAGCTGTTAAAGAATCCTCGCATACGCTCGGTCTCTCAAGAAGCCGGTCGAGCGGAGAACGGTGAGGACACCTTCGGGCCGCACTACAGTGAACTGCACGTGGACCTGCAGCCTCTCCACGGAAAGGAAGCTGAGGCGGCGGAAGCCGAAATTCGGGCGGCGGTGGGCAAATTCCCCGGCGCGTCGTTCAAAGTCATGTCCTTCCTCGCTGAGCGCATGGAGGAGACCATTTCCGGCACGACCGCTCAGTTTGTCATCAATATCTTCGGCAACAACCTTGATGTGTTGGACCAGAAGGCCGGGGAAGTCCGGCAGGTATTATCGAAGGTTTCCGGAGCGGTGGATGTCAACGTCGAAGCGCAGCCGGGGCTGCCGGAGATGACCGTGACTTTGCGGCGCGATCGACTCCTGCAATATGGCTTCATGCCGGTGGAGGTGCTTGAAGCCATCCAGACGGCGTTCCAGGGCGCCATCGTGTCGCAGGTTTATGAGGGCAACCGAGTGTTCGATGTCACAGTGGTCCTCGACCCGGCCAGCCGCCGGAGACCTGAGACCATCGGCTCATTGCCACTCCGTAACGCCAACGGGACGACCCTGCCGTTGCATGAACTGGCCGAAGTGTCGCCCAGTAGCGGACGCTACAGCGTAATGCATGAGGGCGCCCAGAGGTTGCAACAGGTGACCTGCAATGTCGAAGGGCGTGATGTTGCGTCCTTTTCCGAGGAGGTTAAAAGCAAAATCGCAGCGCAAGTGGTTTTCCCGCCCGGCCTCTTCACGCTCTTTGGCGGCTCGGCGCAAACCGAGGCTGAGGCGAAACACGAACTGGTGGTTCACTCGATCCTCGCTGGGGCGGGTATTGTCCTTTTGCTAGCCCTGCTGTTTGGTTCGGGGCGGAACCTGCTTCTGATCCTAGCCAACCTCCCATTTGCGCTGGTGGGCGGAGTATTGGCGGTGTTTGCCACCGGCGGCTTGTTGTCGGTCGGTTCCCTGGTTGGTTTCGTCACTCTTTTTGGCATCACCATGCGCAACTCCATCATGATGATCTCCCATTTCGAGCATTTGGTGAAACAGGAAGGGATGGCTTGGAGCCTGGAGGCGGCCATTCGGGGCGCCTCCGAGCGGTTGCTGCCGATTTTGATGACGGCCCTGGTCACGGGGCTGGGACTTTTGCCCCTGGCCATCGGCACCGGGGAGGCTGGCCGCGAAATCGAAGGCCCAATGGCCATTGTGATTCTCGGGGGACTGCTCACTTCCACGGCGCTAAACCTCCTCGTGTTGCCGGCCCTGGCTCTGAGGTATGGTAAGTTCGCACCCTCGAAAACTCAGGAAGCCTGAACCGGCAAACAAACAACCAAGAAAGGCGCGTATGCTCGACGTAAAACAATACCTCAATCGCCGTCTGACAGGGCGGCAAACAACCGTCGCCGTTCTGATTACGCTGGCTTGGGCTGTCTTGGGCTGGCTAGCCTATGATCTGATCACCGCTGCCATCCTCGATTCGCGGGTTCAGGCGGCCGTGCCCAAGGTCTGTAAAGCCGCCCGCGACCAGCGTCGCGAGTTGCTGTCGGCTATTGAGGCTTACAAAACCCATTTCGGCGTTTATCCTCCGGACCACGTGGTCAGCCGTCAACCACTGGTTGTGGATGCGGTCAACAATCCGCTACTTTACGAGCTGGTGGGGGTGATCTATAATTCAGCCCGGCATGTTGTCCAGGTAGGCGGCTTGGAAGCAGCCGACGCCAAATACGTCAAAGCGTTCTTCCAGAGCGACGGATTCAAGAACTACGGCGAGAGCCCCGACCAGATCTAGCGCTTCCTGACCGCCAATCCTTTGCCGGCTCGCCAACTGCATGACGACCCGGACGTCTTTGTCACCGGCTTTGATCTTCCTTACGAGGAACTCCCGTCGGGAGTGGTTTCAGAATTCGAATGCAGTCCCTGGCGCTATGTTTCATCCTCGCCCACCAACAATCCCGGCAAGTTTGATTTGTGGCTTGAGTTGAAGACAAAGAGGCAAACGGTTACGATTGGAAATTGGAAAACCGTCGATTGATGAAATAATGAGTCGCGACTAATTAACCGCGCTCCTGGACGAAAGGTACGGGAAGGTCTATTAGATAATTAACTCGAGCGATGCGGTTTTCAAAGGAATCGCCCCAGCGATCCCATACCCCATCCCATTGCCGCGCGCCCGTCGGGCCTCCGCGGCCGGCAGCGCGTCTCGGCGCGGGTTCAGAAAAGGAGGGTTGTAATTTAGTGGACGCTGATAGGCTTTATAAGATGATATTGCCCGCGTTTGACGACCTTCGGCGCCTGCCCGTGATCACGTTTTACGAGGACGCGTTTCACAAGGCTACGGGGGTGCCGTCAAAGCTGGCGCCAGCCGGCGAGCCGCCTCAGCGGCTGGATTTGGGTCCCGCCGAGAATCCCATTTGCGCGCTGTTGAGCGGGACGCCGGGCGGTTGCGCCGGCTGTCTGGAGAGCCAAAAACGGTTGCTGCGGAGCGTCGGCAAGGGGCAGGTTGCGCAACAGGTTTCGTGTTTTGCGGGGCTTACGGATGCGGCGGCGCAGGTGGTGATCGGGGGGGAGCACCGCGCGGCCTTGTTGAGCGGGCAGTTCTTCCGACGCCAACCGACCGAGCGTGATTTCAAACTGGTGGTCCAAATGCTCGGCGCCAATCGTTGCGCCGAATGGGAACAAACGTCGCGACGGGCTTATTTCGAGACCCGCGTCGTCACGGCGGAACGATTTGAGGCCGTCCTTCAATTGCTGGGTGTGTTCGGCCAATACCTGTCCGAGCTCGCGATGCGGCAGGCCATTGCGTGCGCGGAATATGAGCCCGCGCTCGTGGTCAACGCCAAGCAGTTCGTTCAGTCTCATGCCGAAGAGCCGATCACGCTGGACCGGGTGGTCGAGCACGTCCACGCGAGCCGCTTCTATTTTTGCAAGTTATTCAAAAAGGTTACGGGGATGGCGCTCACCGAGTATGTGGCGCGAGTGCGGGTCGAAAAGGCCAAGACCATGCTGAGCGATCAGGCAGCCTTGGTTTATGCGAGTTCCAGCGCGCTTGTCGCTGGCGCTGACAGTTCCGCGGAAACCAAGCGGGAGAGGGCGCCAAAGGCGGAGGCAAAAGCGGCCAAGAAGACCCACAAGAAGTTCACGGGCGCCGAGCTCTACCAGATGCACTGCAACCGCTGCCACCCGGAGCGGTATCCGACGGAATTTACCTCCGCGCAATGGAAGACGCTTCTGACGCACATGCGGGTCCGAGCCAACCTGCCGGCGTCCCGGGGGAAGGAAATCCTCAAGTACATGCAAGAGGAGAGCGGCAATTAAGCGCTAGACCCGGCATCCGTTATGAAATATCATTGCAACATTTGTTAGCTTGGTGGCCGCCGGTCGCGCGGCCAGCGTAGGCGCGCGACGCTCGCCGGAGTGGCTGCGAAAGCATTTTCTGGCCCCCGCCAGCGTCAGTCCGGGATCCGCGATGCCGCCCCAGAAATTCGCCGAGACCGACCTCCACGCCATCACGCTCTTCCTGCTGAGCCTGACCGGCGGTTCGACCCCGGGTTATTACGCTTCCATGAAGGTCATCCCCAGCCCGGCCGAAGGTCTCCATCTCTTCCAGCAGAAAGGTCGCATCGGCTGTCATTCGCTGGGCGGACAGGGCGGGAAGGTCGGCCCCGCGCTGGACGATGTTGGCCTGCGCCGGTCCGGGGATTGGATGGTCCAGCATTTCCGCGACCCGCAGGCGCTGACCCCAGGCTCGGTCATGCCGCGGTTTGGCTTCACCGGCCTGGAAGCGCGAGCCTTGACCGAGTTCCTCATCCATCTCAAAGACCAAGAGATGGCGTTGAGCCTGCCGTCGCTGATGGGTCCCGTGGAGCGCGGGCATGAGGTCTTTAGAAAATACGGTTGCGCCGGTTGTCATGGGCCGCAAGCGAAGGGCGGGGTGCCCAATCCCAACGCGAAGACCGCGGAACAGGTTCCTGGTTTGCTCTATGTCGCCGATGGGTACACCAGAGCCGAACTCAAGTTGCGGATCCTCAAGGGCCAGCGCGAGATCACCGCGCTCGACGCCAAGCGCCGCCCGCCTCCCCTCTATATGCCGTCTTGGGCTGGGATCATCCAAGAGGCGGAATTGGACGATCTTGTGGCGTACTTGGCGAGCTTGAAGCCGAAAGGCGACGAGCCGGGATTTTAGCGCGGATGGGGTAGCCTGGACCATCCCGTTTCGAGCGCTGCTGGAAAAGGACCTCCTCTACCGCCGGAGCATCCCTCGCCGGCGGCGTGTATGCCGTGAAGCCCGAATTGGCCGAACCAGGGGAGCCGGTTACCGATAAGGAGCGGGAGGTCCTGACGCCTTCGGGCCGGACGCTGGCCAAGAAATGGCCGGTGTTTCACAAAATCGGTTGAGAAGACTCGCCTGCGCGCCTATTAATATTCACTAATGCAGAATGAAGCATCGGCAAACCCGGGCCGCAATCATCACGCCTTGCAGCGGGGATTAGGAAAACCTCGACCGTCTGAAGGGGACGCGAAGTGTTTGCAGAGCCCCTTCGCGCGATCGCGAAATCCGCTAAGCAACGGCTTCGTCTATACGGTGATTTCCCAACGGGCGCGCGGCTTGTCCATTGGCATCAACTTGAATCCGGACAAGCGCTGTAATTTCGATTGCGTCTATTGCGAGATTAACCGGGGCGAACCCGGGCGGGAGCCAAAGGTCAACATCCCGGTGATGTCGGAGGAGCTCGATCGCCTCCTGAGGCTGGTCCGCGAGGATAAGCTGCGCGAACTGCCTGGGTTCAGCCATCTGCCCCATGAGCTCTTGAAGTTGCAAGAGGTCGCGTTGAGCGGCGACGGCGAGCCGACCCTGTGTCCGAACCTCTATGAGGTGGTGCGCAACGTCGTGTTCACCCGTGCCCGGGGCAATGTGCCCTTTTTCAAAATCGTGTTCATCACCAATTCGTCGGGTTTGGACTTGCCCGAAGTGACGCGCAGCCTGGAGTTTCTCGCGCCTGAGGATGAAATCTGGGCAAAACTGGATGCGGGCACCCAGGAGTACATGAACAAGGTGAACCGCGCTGAGCCGCCTTTATGGAAAGTGCTGGCCAACATTCTGGCCGTCGGAAAACTCCGGCCCATTATCATCCAGAGTTTGTTTCCGTTGATCGCTGGAGAACCGCCTCCGCCGGAGGAAATCGAACAATACGTGCAACGGCTTAAGGAGTTGACCGTTGCGGGCGCGCGGATCGCCATGGTGCAGGTCTATTCGGCTCATCGCCCCCCGCACCAGCCCAACTGCGAACATCTGCCCTTAAAGGATTTGTCTTCGATCGCCCGTCGCGTCCGGGAGGCAACCGGGCTGAAAGCGGAAGTCTTTTAGGGACCACGCCCCTCCCGGCTGATTATCTACCCCGGTCAAGGGTGGCTATTTCGCGAAGACCTGGAACTCCCAAAGGGTGGGGGAGTTGCACGCGTCGAGTATGTTCAATCGGACGTAGCGCGCCTGCACGGGGGGAAAGGCGGCCGAGAAATCGGCGCCTGCCTGCGCGCCATTGTAGGCAACCTGCCAGGACTGATCGGTGGTCAGGCGGTATTGAAGCTGGAATTTGGAAAGGCGGGGTTCGAACTCTCTGATGACCAGCCGCGAGATGGTGGACGGAGCGGCCAGTTCAACCTCCAGCCAGGCCTGTTTAGTGCCATCTGAGGTGGCCCAGCGGGTCTCCGGGTCGTCGTCCACCGCCTTGTCGGCCCCGAATTGGGTGCCGCTGGGGTGGACATCGGAGGCGGTGGCCGGACGGTGGGCGGTGAGGGCGCCGGAACCGGCGGGCGCCAGCGAGTTGAAGTGCAAGCCAAACTCCGCAATGGCAGGTGGCGCGCAAGCCTGGTCAATGACCAATCTCACTCGCCGGGCGGTCACGGCCGGAAACCGGCGAAGCTGCTTTTGACCGATCACCCGACCGGTGGTTATGGCGCGCCATTTGTCGCCGTCGAGGATATCGACGTGGTAAGCCTGCACGCGCTCGCCTTTGCTAATGTCTTCTTGCAGGCGCGCGACGTTGAAGGTCCGGGGTTGACCGAGGTCGAATTCGGCCTGGCCCGTGGTCTGCCCTGCGGGAGGCATCCAGCAGGTGTTCAGGTCGCCATCCCGGAGCAGGTCCTGGCTGGCCGAGCCCTCGCGCTGGGAGGAAAGAACGGGGGCGGCGGACTGGATGTAATCCGTCGCGTAGAGCTGATCCACAAACGCCCGTAGCTCTCTGAGGCGCGCCGCGTCGGGATTGGCAATGCGGCCGCGCCGGTCCGGGGGGATGTTCAACAGCAGAACCGAGTTCCGGCCCACGGACTTGAAATAGATATCCGCCAAGGCGGCAAGAGATTTGACCTTGGTATCCTCGGTCGGATGGTAGAACCAGCCGGGGCGGATGGAGACATCGCACTCAGCCGGGTGCCAGGCCGGATGGCCGTCGCGTAGGACCACGGAGGATTCCTCTTCGCGGGCCACGCCCGATTCGTTGCCAACCCAGCGAATATCCGGACCGGAGATGGCGATGAGAGCATGGGGTTGAAGTTGGCGGATAAGGGCGAAATAGCTGGGCCAATCGTACTCTTGCTTCTTGCCGTTGGGGCCTTCTCCGCAGGCGCCGTCAAACCAAACCTCGTCGATGGGGCCGTAGTTGGTCAGCAGCTCGCGCAGTTGACTGCGGAAGTACTCGTTGTACTTGGGCGAATCGCCATAGGTGGGTTGGTTGCGGTCCCAGGGCGATAGATAGAGGCCCGCGCGAATCTTTTCCTGCCGCAAGGCTTCAACCACCTCGCGCACCACATCGCCTTTGCCGCCCCGCCAAGGGGAGTTCTTGACGCCGTGCTCGGTGAACTGCGAAGGCCAGAGGCAGAACCCATCGTGATGCTTGGCCGTCAGGATGAATAGCCTAACGCCGGCGGCTTTGAGCACCGACGCCCATTGATGGGCGTCAAAGTCGGTGGGGTTGAACAATTTGGGGTCTTCCGTTCCTTCACCCCACTCCCGGTCGGTGAAAGTGTTCACCCCAAAGTGGGCAAAGCCAATCAGTTCGTGCCTCTGCCACGCCAGTTGCTGCGGGTTGGGCAGCGCGAGAGGTTCGGCGGATGGGGCAAGGGCGGGGCAAAAGAGGCCGAGCCAGAGCGCGAGGCCAAAGAGCGGTTTATGGGCAGGAATCAGTCTTATCACAGCAAGCCGAAGCATAATCCGTTGAAAGCCGGCGGGGCAATAGCGAGTTTCCCAAAAAGCGACCGAGTTGATTCTCCCGGCGCCCCCGGCCGGGTCTGGATTCATGGCACGTCCGCCTCCCGGGTCATTAGCAAAGTGTCGCTAAGCGTAACCAAATCAAGGCAAACAAAAAATTTGACACTTTTGAAGAGTTTGATAGAATAAATCACATTGGACCCACGGTAAAAACTAACATATATGAAGACAACTTCCAGTAAACTGCACCTCGGAAAGGGGTGTGCGGCTTGTTTTAAGGGGCGTACGGCTCCTTTTCTCGCGGCGCTAATCGCTTGGCCGCTCTGCGCATCGGCCTCGCTGAACTTCGTCAACATCTTCCCGCCCACGACCGTAAGCCCCCCGGCGGTAGGGACTTACACCGTAGGCACCGGCACCGCCTTCACGCTCACCAGCGATGGGACCGGGTTCTATCCGAACATGACCACCTTGAACCCGACGTGGGATGCCGGGATTAATAATTGGGATTGGCCGGATACCAACGCGACCGGCGATGTCATGAGCTTCCTCTACGAGACGATCACCGGCGATTTCGATCGCAAGGTGGAAATCACCAGTATCGCCAACCAGACGGTGCCCACGGATGACTGGACGTATGGCGGCCTCATGTGCCGCAGCGGGACTAATCATTACAACCAGTCGTTTCAATTGATCGCCGCCAACCCTAGCGGGACCATCAACGCCGTGACGTTCACGGGGCGCGCCCTCGATGGTGAGAATTACACTGAATGGGATCGACGCTTAAGCGGGGTTAACAAGGCCTTACCCAAGCAATGGTTGCGGCTGCGCCGCGTCGGCGACTATTTCGCCGCCTATGTGGGCACCAATGGCACGGACTGGACCTTGGCGGCGCAACGGTATCTGCGCGGGTTCCCTCAGACCCTGCTGGTCGGGCCGCACGCTGCAAGCGGGACCGCTGGGGCCATTGCCTCCGTTCAGTTCGCCAATTATGGCGCGAACGTGGTTAACGACACGACTCCGCCCAAATTGGTCTCGGCCGGCACGCTCGACAAGAAGGTGGTGGGGGTTAAATTCTCCAAGTTGGTTTCTTCGGCCACCGCCTCGACCTTGGCCAACTACAGCATCGACCAGAGCGGCAGCCCGGTGACTATCACCGCCGCCAAATTAGGCATTGGCGCGGATTCGGTGCATTTGACCGTCACCGGTCTTACCAACAACAACTTCACCGTAACGGTCCTGGGCGGGATTCAGGACACCGTCGGGAATCCCATTGCCGCCGGTTCGCAGGTTTCCGCCCGGGCCTTGAATTGGAACCATGCGGATATTGGTTATTTCAACGACACCTCCGCTCGGCCCCAGCCAGGTGATGACCCCTACACTGTGGGCGCGGCAGTGATGGTCTCCTCGGACGAAAACCCGGAGATCGAGATTATCGGCGGCGGTTCCAATGCCTGGAACCCCGGCGACTTCATGCACTATGTCTGGCGCGGACAGCCGTTGTCGGGCAATTTCGACGTTACCATTGCCGTGAGCCGCAACGACCACAATGTCTGTTCCGGCGGTGGCGGCACGGGCGGTTACGCCAACTCTGGTCTGATGTTGCGCGACGCTGTTTACGTCACCAATCAGCTCGCCGACGCTACCCATTACACGAACTACAACGCCACGAAAGCGGCGATGATTGCCAACACTACTTACCAGGAAGCCGACGGCCCCGGACGCGCCTCCATCGCCCTCTGGCGCGATTCGGATGGCGCCGGCTACAGCAACGGCGGCATTATCGGCTGGAATACCGTGATTGGCGGCATTAAAGGCTATTACAACGAACTGCGGGGCATTGACGCTAGCGGCAACGTGGACCCCCAGTCCTCGGCCAATGTCGCCCGTTACCTGCGTATGGTGCGGAATGGCACGAGCTACACGATGTATTGTTCCTATGATGGCGCCAACTGGGCGATCACTGACGGTCCGCGCAGCCTGCCTGACCTCCCGGACCAGCTTTACTTGGGCTTCTCGACTATGAACGACACCGGTTCCGGCAATCCTCCCTTCGGAGCTTATAACCGCGGCGCCCACTCTCTGGAACAGGTTTACGGCCCAACCGGTGACCCGCTAGCCCCCTGGAATACGGGCAATCTGTCCGGTGGCGTGCCCACGTTGGGATTCGTCGAGAACGAGGCGGATTACTCGGTGCAGCGGATCAAAGTCTTCCCCAATGGTGTCACTACCCCACTGCCGGTGGCGTTGCAGGAGGTGGACATCCGTCCCGCGGATGGCACCTCGGTGGCCCTCTCGGGCAGTTGGACTTCGGCGGGGACCTACTCTTTCAGCATGACCGGCGGCGGCACTGGGCAGTTTCAGAATCTGCCTTCGCCCTATGACGGGACGGCGGGCGGGGACGAGATCTCCTTCGCCTACGAAGTCCTAACGAACGACTTTGACAAGCAGGTGAACATCACCAGCCTCTCCAACACGCTCTACAACGCTGATGGCAGCGCCTACGTTTCGAACCCGGGCGACACGATTCCCACCGACACTTGGGCGCGAGCCGGCCTGATGCTGGGCACGGGCACGAATGCTTATAACGCGAACTTCCAGTTCGTGGTGGGCAACCCCGCCGGGGCCAACCAGGTAGGGGTATGGGGGCGTTGCCTGGATGCGCAGAATTACACCCAGTTGAGCCGCACTTATGCGGGCGTCTCCAATGCGCTGCCCAATCAGTGGCTGCGCATGAAACGCGTGGGCAATAGTTTCTCCTTCTTTGTCAGCGCGGACGGGGTGAACTGGTCGCTTATCTGCCAGCGATACCAGGCGATTACCAATGTGGTTCTTTTTGGACCCTGCGTCGCCGCCTCGGTCAACCCGAACGATTCGACCGGCAATCCCAACGGCTTGCTGTCCCGCGCCGCGGCGACCTTCGGCGGCTACATGAACGTCAACCTGGGCGATGTAGTGCCGCCTACGCTGATCTCCGCCGGCACGATTGATAAGCAGACCATCGGCGTTCGGTTCTCCAAGCAGGTGAACTCGACTACCGCCACTTTGGCCACCAACTATAAGCTGAGTCAAGGGACGGTTACCTCGGCCAAGCTGGGCATCGGCGGGGACGCGGTTTATTTGTCCGTGACGGGACTGGCGAACAACTCGTTCACCGTCACCGTCAACGGGGTCAAAGATACTTCGGGCAACGCCTTGGCAGCCAATGCGACCGTTTCCGGCAAGGTTTCTGCCTGGGCCTCGACCGACATCGGCTTCATTCAGAATCCGGCCAAGCGTCCGACGCCGGGTGATGATCCGTACTTGGTGGGTACGACCGTGGCCACCTCTTCCGATGACGCTCCCGAGGTCGAGGTGGTGGGCGGTGGTTCCAATGCCTGGAATCCGGGCGACTTTGTCCATTACATTTATAGCTCGAATATGCTGTCCGGAGACTTCGATGTCGCCGTTAAGATCAGCCGCTATGACCGCTCGGCTAACACGGCGGGTTACGCCAACTCCGGTCTGATGCTGCGTTCGGCGCTCTATAATGCCGGCCAGGAATACACCGATGCCGGCACCCAGGTTCCGATGGTGGCGAACACCACGTATGTCGAGTCCTTCGGTCCGGGTCGCGGCGCGATCCCGCTCTGGCGGACGGATGCCAATGGCGGCTACGGCAATGGCAACGCCGGCTTTGGCTGGGCGACGGTCATTGACGGCATGGAAGGCTACCAGGGCGATCTGCGGAGCACCAACTCGGTCGGCGTTGATTTCATGCCGTCCTCGCCTTATCAGGCTCGCTGGTTGCGCATTACTCGCAGCCAAAGCACCAATTACACCTTCTACGCCTCCTGGGATGGCAACGTCTGGGCGCAGGTGGATACCGCGAATTTGGTGTTGCCCGATCAGCTTATGCTCGGCATTGCGACCATGAACGACTCGGGTGGCGCCGCCCCGCCGGCGAGCGCCTATGGCGCCAATGGCCATACGATCGATCCCAGCGATCCGCTCAGCCCTACCGCCAATGGCGGGTCCAGCGTGCAGAATGAATCGAACTATTCGGTTCAGAAGATGCGCCTTTATCCCAACACCGCCTCGATCGGAGAGATGAAGCTCCAACGCAGCGGATCGAGCTCGACCTTGACCTATGCCGGCACGCTGGTTTCCTCGACGTCGCTCGCGGGCCCGTGGACCGCTGTGCCTGCCCAAACCAGTCCCTATCAGCTTCCGGAGACTGGTTCGCAGATGTTCTACCGCGTGCTACCGTAAGCCCGGTTTGAATTGACCTCCAAAGAGGCTGGGAGCGATCCCAGCCTCTTTTCTTTTGCCAGGGAGTCAGCGGCTCTCTAGACTGGTGCCGTCTGATGTGATTGACTTGCTCCCCGCCCAAGCGAAGGCTCTGATACATGATCGACAGCGTCCCCCAAGCTCCCTCTCCAGGTGGTCCGCCCCTTAGGATCTTACGCTGGCTGGCGATCCTCGGGTTAGCCTTAGGCCCGCGATTGGCGGCCGGCGCGGAGGGGTGGCGGAGTCTCCCGTTGGCCGTGCCGACTTCAGGCAAGACAGGGTTCACTCGGATAGGAGCCGCCCAGGCCGGCATCACGTTTTCGAATGGGGTCTCGGATGAGCAGGTCAGCGATAATCGCCTGGTGGAGGATGGTTCGGGCGTGGCGGCCGGGGACGTCGATGGAGACGGTCTCTGCGACCTGTATTTTTGCAGTCTGCAAGGCCATAACCGACTTTATCGCAACTTGGGGAATTGGCGCTTCGAGGATATTACGGCCGCCGCCGGGGTCGGCTGCGAGGGGCAGGCATCGACCGGCGCCACCTTTGCGGATGTTAATGGGGATGGTTACCTTGATTTGCTCGTGACGGCCTTGGGCAAGGGCGCGCGGCTCTTTCTAAACGACGGCAAGGGCCATTTTCGAGAGTCGCTCCATTCGGGGCTTGTGCAACACTACGGCAGCCGCACCATGGCCTTGGCCGATGTCAATGGGGATGGGTCGCTCGACTTGTATGTGGCCAACTACCGTACGACCACCGCGCGCGATGCGCCAGTGAACGTGAAGCTCAAACAGGTGGGAGGCAAATGGCAGGTTCCGCCGGAGCACCGGGATAGGTTTGTGGTTGAACCCAGCGGCGCCGGCGCGGTGGCCCTGCTCGAGTTGGGAGAACCGGACTCGCTTTACCTGAACGATGGCCGCGGACATTTCACCCCGGTGTCGTGGACCGACGGTCATTTTCTGGATGAGGAGGGCAAGCCGCTCGCCGCCCCGCCGTTGGATTGGGGCCTCAGCGCGATGTTTCGCGACCTGAACGGAGACGGGCTGCCGGACCTTTACGTATGCAATGATTACTTCACGCCGGACCGGGTGTGGATCAACCAGGGCAAGGGGGTCTTCCGCGCGCTGCCCTCGTTGGCGCTGCGCAAGACCTGTTATGCGGCCATGTCGGTCGACTTCGCCGACATCAACCGCGACGGTTACGACGACATCTTCGTCACGGAAATGCTCAGTCGCGACCCCGTCCGCCGGCAGGTGCAGCATAGCTTGCTGGAAATGATGCCCGTGCCGTCGTGGGGTTGGGGTTGGACGATGGGCGAGGGCGCCCGTCCCATTCAGGTCATGCGCAATACCCTGTCGCTGAATCGCGGCGATGGCACGTACGCCGAGATTGCCCAATACAGCGGCGCGCAGGCCTCGGAATGGACCTGGGGCGCCGTGTTCTGTGATGTGGATTTGGATGGTTACGAGGACCTGCTCATCGCCAATGGCCACAGGCGCGACCTCGCCAACTCGGATGCTCTGGCGGCGATGGATCGCCTTCCCAAGGCCATGGACGCGGCCGCGCGCCTCAAGACCCTTCACTTGTTCCCCCCGCTCGCTTTGCCGCACCTGGCTTTCCGGAATCGAGGCGACCTGACCTTCGAGGAGGTCAGCCGCGCCTGGGGCTTTGATGTGGTCGGCGTGGCCAACGGCATGGTCCTGGCTGACCTGGACAACGATGGAGATTTGGATGTGGTCATCAACTGCGTGGATGGGCCGCCGGTCCTGCTGCGCAACGACTCCATCGCGCCCCGGTTGGCGGTGCGCCTTAAAGGAGAGGCGGGGAATGCGCAGGGCATTGGCGCCAAGATCAAAGTCAGCGGTGGTCCGGTGCCGCAGAGCCAGGAGGTCGTGTGTGGCGGGCGTTATCTCTCCGGCGCCGATCCCCTCCGAGTCTTCGCCGCCGGGAAAGCCGCCAGCCTGCAAATTGAGGTCGCCTGGCCCAGCGGTCGGAAGAGCCTGATCCCCGATGCCAAACCTAACTGCCTCTACCTCGTCGAGGAGGCCGGGGCGGGCCCGCCAGTCACTCGGGTTACTCCCGCGGTTTCCCCGCCCCCCATCTTCGAAGACGTGAGCCAATTATTGCGGCATACGCATCATGAGGAGCCGTATGATGATTTTGCGCGGCAGCCGCTGTT
>Ga0316217_10000531_pt1 | contig 54158 bp, 36 predicted proteins | sample 1anoAmetaG_FD_203633 | JGI IMG/M metagenome (GOLD analysis project Ga0316217, IMG submission 203633) | Freshwater microbial communities from Trout Bog Lake, Wisconsin, USA - 1anoA | ecosystem: Environmental > Aquatic > Freshwater > Lake > Hypolimnion/Profundal zone | place: USA: Wisconsin...
TATTGAATACGCTTGAGCACGGTTTTTGGATTCACCGAATTTTCGCCGTTGATGGAGACGAAATAATTCTGGCGGTCGGAAACGCCCTGAAGCCGGTTCATCCAGTAAATCGTCGAAGGCGCGATTTTTTTGTCCGCGCCAAAATCAATCCGGTAATTCCACGACGACCAGCACAATTTGGTTTTGGGCATCACGGACTCATCCGTGTGGAGCAGCGCGGAGTTGGGCTGGTATTTGAATTCGCCAAGCAGCTTGCGTTCTTGTTCATCGGCATCGGCGAGCAGCTTCAAGGTTTCGTCAGCGTGGCTGGCGAAAATAACCTGGTCGAAATATTCCGTGCGACCGGAAACATCGGTGACTTTCACGCCGTTGCCTGCGCGGCGAACGGAAGCCGCACCGGATTTTAATTTAATTTTTTCGCGGAACGGCGCGGTGATTTTTTCGACGTAGGCTTTGGCGCCGTTGACGACCGTGAGCCACGGATGCTGCGTGTGCAGGCCGAGAAAACCGTGATTATGAAAAAAACGCAGCAGCGCGACGGCGGGAAATTCCAGCATCAGCTCCGGCGGCGTGGACCAGACAGCGGAACTCATCGGCACGAGATAAAAATTCAGGAAATCATCGCCGTAAGCCCTTTCGCGGACGTATTCGCCGAGCGTGTGGTCTTGATATTTCGGCGCGGCCAAAGCCTCCATCGCTTCGGAATTGAAACGATTGATCTGCAAAATCATTTTCCAAAATCGCGGACGTAAAAGATTTTTCCGCTGACCGAAAATATGGTTAAGACTGGAGCCGCAAAACTCCAAACCGGTCGGCAGATGCTGGACGCTGAAGGACATGTTCGTCGGTTTGACGGCGACGCCAAGCTCCTTGAACAGCCGCGTGAGATTCGGATACGTCACTTCATTAAAAACCATGAAGCCGGTGTCAATCGGCACAACGCGATTTTCTTCAGCGACCAAGATCGTATTCGAGTGGCCGCCGGTGTAGTCGCTTTTTTCGTAAAACGTCAGGTCGAATTTGCGGTGCAGAAAATGGCCGCACCCCAAACCGGCGATGCCGGTTCCGATGATGGCAACCCGCTTCATGCGCGTGAAGAATGGCCGGCCGGAAAACGTTTGGCGGCGCGAATTTGATGGTCATTTTCATAGGCGGCAAGCGGGACAGGTTTTAAATTCCAAATAAGACCGGTCCACGAAAGCAACTTGAGCAGGTAGTAGGAAATGTCAATTTCCCACCAATAAAAACCCTGGCGCGTGGCGGTCATGTAGCGGTGATGGTTGTTGTGCCAGCCTTCGCCGAGCGTGATGAGCGCGAGAAATAGACTGTTCCGGCTGTTGTCCACGGTTTCGTAACGGCGCTTGCCGAGCAGGTGCGCCAGCGAGTTGATGCTGGAAGTCGCATGGAACAGAACCGTGGTGCTGATGAAAAAGCCCCAGACGAGCAATTGCCACGAAGTCACGCCGAGCGTCGGGAAATATCCGCCAAGAAAATGGCCGAGCGTGAACAGCGCCACGGCGAAGACGAAAGGCACGAGTGAATCAAAGCGGTTCAGAAAAACCAGTTCCGGAAATTTCGCGAGGTCGCGCACCTGGGAATAGTCCGTCGGGAAATTTCTGCCGCTGGTGATCCAGCCGATGTGCGACCACCAGAAGCCGCGAACGGTCGGGGAGTGAACATCTTCTGCGTCATCGGAATGTCTGTGGTGATGCCGATGCTGGTAGCTCCACCAGAGCGGACCGCGTTGGACCGCCGTCGCGCCGAGCAGCGCGAAGAGAAACTGCGCCGCTCGCGACGTGTGAAAAGTCTTGTGCGAAAAATAGCGGTGATAAAAGCCGGTGATGGCGAACATCCGCACAAGATATAAAGCCACAGCCACGACGACGGCCGTCCAGCTCCAGCCGGCCCAGATCACGCCGAGGCAGCCGAGATGTAGAAATACAAACGGCAACACGCGCACGAGTTCGACCTTGTCCGGCTTGGCGCGGATGGCGGCCAGGTCCTCGTTGCCGTAGTCGGAGTCGAACCAGCGGATGAACGAATCCAGACCATTGCGCTGAGTCGCTCTTTTTACTGGAAGATTGTCATTCATGTTCACGTTACATGGTTAAATCGCCTGCCGCGCGGCTTTGGATGCAAAAACTTTCTGCATCCGCCGGGCGTCGGCGGGCGTTGTTTGATTGAAGATGCCAACTTGTATCTGGTTGCCGGTTTTGTTATGAGCTTATGCGCGCAAACTAAATTTGTGCCGGTCTGGTCCCTTTGGAACGCAAGACCGGCTGGCGCGTTGCCTTTTTTAACCAAACCTGTGAACGAGCCGGAAGCCCAGGATCGCGACGTTGAACTGCTGCGGCAAATCGCCGCCGGGGATCGCGCGGCGTTTGGGGAATTTTACGACCGTCATGCCACGCTGATGTTTTCCGTTGCCTCCAAAATCCTGAACGACGCTGGCGAGGCCGAGGACGTGTTGCAGGAAGTGTTTTTGCAGATCTGGGACAAGGCTGGGCGGTTTGATCCCAAGCTCGGCAAAGCCGCGAGTTGGGCGGCGATACTTGTCCGTAACCGGGCCATTGACCGCATCCGCGCCTCGCAGCGCCGTTCACGGCTGGCGGAAGAGGCTGGCGTGGCTCACGCCATTGCGGCGGAAGTTTCCGAGTCCGCCAACGAAACGCTTTACGGCCACGACAAGGCGAAGTTCGTTCATTCGGCCATCGTTGATCTGCCGGAGGAACAGCGCCAAGCAATCGAGTTGGCGTATTTTTCCGGCCTGACGCAGGACGAGATTTCCAAAAAGTTGAACACACCGCTCGGCACCATCAAGGCGCGCATCCGCCGCGGCCTGCTGAAACTGCGCGACCAACTGGAGGGCGTGCTATGATTGACGAACGCCTGGAAGAACAGGCCGCATTGCATGTGCTCGGAGCCTTGACTGGTGCCGAGGCCTTGGAGTTCAAGCAGAAACTTTATGCCAACCCGGAGTTGAAGGAATACGTCGCGCGTTTGAGCACGGCTACTGGCGCGGTGGCCGGCGCGGTGCCGTCAGTGGAGCCGCCACCGCAGTTGCGCGCGAAAATTCTGGCGCAGATTGCACCGCCGCAAAAATCTATTTCGCCGCCGGAACGGAAATTGAACCCGCTTTCGTGGCTGCCATGGGCGCTGGCCGCCGATTTTGCGGTGCTGTGCGTGGTGCTGAACATGCAGGACTCGCAGTTGCGCCGGAAGATCGGTGAACAGGCACAACAAATCAGCAGCTTGAACCAGCTCGCGCAGTCGTTGTCGGCGACGACGAATTCCTTGCAGCAGACCGTGCTGGCGTTGCAGGAGACGAACCGGCTGGCGAGCCTGCGCATCGCCATGCTCAATTCGCTTGTGGCGGACGCGCCGAAGGCCATTGCGGTTTCGCTGTGGGACAACGAAAAACAGGATGGCGTCCTCGTGGCGCAAAACCTGCAGGCGCTGCCAGTGGATAAAGATTACGAACTGTGGGTCATGGACGAGAATAAAAATCCCGTGGCGGCGGGCGTTTTCCACCTGGATGAAAACGGCACCGCCCGGATGGATTTCAAGCCCGCCCGCGCCATCAAAACCGCCGGCCAGTTTTGTGTGACGACCGAGGCCAAAGGCGGCGTGAGTTCACCTACGCTTAAAAACCTGGTGCTGGCCAGCAATTAGCGGATGAATCGTTTTCAACAGCCCGCCAGCGGGGCTTGGGAAAATAACAAACCAAACGGCAAATCATTTTTCCGCACTTCCATGCGCGTCCGCGAATTTTCGACCGAACTCTGGCTGCCGTTGCCGCCGGAAAAAATCTTTCCGTTTTTTGCCGACGCGGCAAATCTCGACGCCCTCACGCCGCCGTGGCTGAATTTTCAAATCGTCACGCCGCTGCCGATCACGATGCGCGAGGGAACGCAGATTGACTACCGGCTCCGCATCCACGGCGTGCCCGTGCGCTGGCGCACCGGCATCACAGCCTGGCAGCCGCCGCACCGTTTCGTGGACGAGCAGATTAGCGGTCCCTATCGACAGTGGATTCACGAGCATACCTTCAAGCCGCGCGACGGCGGCACGCTGGCGCGCGATGTGGTTCACTACGCCGCGCCGTTCGATTTTTTGGTGCATCGCTGGCTGGTGCGGCCTGACGTGGAAAAAATCTTCGCGTATCGCGCGCAAGCTTTGCGCGGAATTTTTTCAAGACAATGAATTGGAACAAGTCACCGCAAACCAGGCTGCAAATTGTTTATCCATGAGCAGGTCGCCGTCCATCGTCTGGTTTCGCAACGATCTCCGCCTCGCGGACAATCCCGCGCTGCAAGCCGCCATGGAACGCGGCGGCGCGATTGTCCCCGTCTTTGTTCATGCGCCGGAGGAAGAGACTCCATGGTCGCCGGGTGGTGCGTCGCGTTGGTGGTTGCATCAATCGCTCACCGCGCTGGACGCCAGTTTACGCCGGCAGCATTCGCGGCTGGTCATCCGGCGCGGTGCGACGCTGGAAAATTTACTTTCCATAATCCATGATACCGGCGCGGGCGCGGTATTTTGGAATCGCCGCTACGAACCCGCCATCATCGCGCGCGACAGCAAAATCAAGGCGGCGCTGCTCGGCGCAGGTTTGGCGGCGGAAAGTTTTAATGGCGCGCTGCTGCACGAACCGTGGATCGTCCAAAACCAGAGCGGCAAACCGTTTCAAGTGTTCACGCCGTTTTGGAAGCATTGCCTCACCCGGCCCGATCCCGCACCGCCGCTAGCCGCGCCACAAAAAATAATCTCACCCAAGACGTGGCCGTTTTTGCTCGTGCCCGGCGAACTGGAGCTGGAGCCAAAAATCAAATGGGCCGAAGGAATGCGCGCGGCATGGCAACCTGGAGAAATGGGCGCCGCCGGCCGGCTCAAGCAGTTTCTCGCCACCGCATTTGCGAGTTACACCGCCGACCGCAACCGTCCCGATCTCCCCGGCACATCCCGGCTTTCGCCGCATTTGCACTTCGGTGAAATCACCCCGCGTCAAATCTGGGACGCCGTGCGCAGGCAGGCCGAAGCTGGTCACCTTCCCGCTGCGGCGTGGCGCACGTCACAGTTTCTGGCGGAAGTCGGCTGGCGCGAGTTTGCCCATCATTTGCTTTTTCATTTTCCGCACACGCCGTCTGAGCCGTTGCGCGCGGATTTCAAAAAATTTCCATGGCGGGCGAACGCGGACTTTTTACAGCGCTGGCAAAAAGGGCAAACCGGTTATCCCATTGTGGATGCCGGGATGCGCGAGCTGTGGACGACCGGCTGGATGCACAACCGCGTGCGAATGATCGTGGCGTCGTTTCTCGTGAAAGATTTACTGGTGTCCTGGACGGAAGGCACGCGATGGTTTTGGGATACGCTGGTGGACGCCGACCTGGCCCAAAACACCTTGGGCTGGCAATGGTCCGCCGGCTGCGGCGCGGATGCCGCGCCTTACTTCCGGGTGTTTAACCCGGTCAGTCAGGGCGAAAAATTTGATCCCGACGGCTCGTATGTGCGCCATTGGTGTCCGGAACTGGCAAAATTGCCGGATGAATGGCTGCATCAACCCTGGCAAGCCCCGGTGGAAATTATCAAAAGCATCGGTTTACAGTTGGGTCAGGATTATCCACAGCCCATCGTTGCCCATGACCTCGCGCGAAAATCGGCACTTGCGGCCTTTGCAAAAATCAGGGCGCAAAAAAATGAGCGGACAATGCACCTGTGAATCAGATCAGAAGTTTGAAATCAAAGTGGTGGCTAGGGGCGGAATTGACCGGCAAATGCTCGTTTTTCGATAAATATCTACATCTCTTGCAGAACTATTTCAATAATATCTTTCACTATTTGCCTTATACCGTCCACTGCTCGGTTACTGAAGGTTTTTACCGGTCATCCCAATCCCCGACTCGGAGATTATTAGGAATTACCTAGATTCAAAACTTTCAAATTCGTCAATAAATTTGCTCCAGCGGCAGGACTCGTGGTGATTCCACGACTGAAACATGCCGCCCTTTCAATTTGAAGCTAAATAACTTAAATTCAGATTACTAAATGAAGCCTGCGGCACTTGACTTTTTTAGGTGTGAGATGCACGGTGGATGCTAACTGAATAACTGCCAACAAAAAACCGTAGGCTGTTCCAAAATCTTTAAGCGTAAAGGTTGTGTCTCACTTTCGCTTGTTATGGTTGCAGTTTTTGTTTTATTCAGAACGCTTGATGCCTCCGCGCAGATGATTGACCTTAACGGCAATGGCATCAGTGATATTTGGGAGGGGGTTTATAACGCCTACGGCATCAATCCAAATGTGGATACGGATGGTGATGGCTTTTCAAATATGCAGGAGGCGATCGCCGGCACGAATCCGTTCGATCCCAATTTTTATCCCCGCATCCCGATTGTGCTTTATTCCCCGACCAATTTTTCGGTGACGATGCCGTGTGCGCTGGGAAAACTTTATCAGTTGCAAAGTATCACCAACCTCAGCAGCACGAACTGGGTTGTGGAAACCAATATGGAAGCGGTGTCTGGAACGAATGTGACATTGACCGTGCCGACAACTACGGTGGTGAAGTTTTATCGGGTGGGCATTTCAGACGTGAATTCCGATGGCAGCGGCCTGATGAATGATTGGGAAAAATATCAGCTCGGACTCAATCCGACCAACGCTTGGAGCAACGGCCAGCAGGACGCTTTTGGCAATGCGATAAGTGACTACGCCTACGTCACCAATTTGCTCACGTCGCAAAATGTTATCACCATCACGGCAACCGACCCGACGGCAACGCAGCCTAGTCCCGGACAAACCGCCACGGCCACCGGACAATTCACCGTTACGCGCGGCGGTTTTCCGCTAAATTCGATAACAGTAAATCTCGGCCCAGACGGATCAGGGACTGGATTTGCAACGAATGGCATGGATTATCTTGCGCTGCCTTCCACCGTGACGCTCACCACCGGCATCAGCTCACAAACCATCACATTGACGCCGTTTGCTGACACGAACCTCGCAACGCCGGTCATCGCCCAGTTGCAGTTGCTGCCCGGCACGAACTACTCCGTCGGCTCGCCAAGCAACGCAGCGGTGGTTATTTATCCTTCATCAACGGCTAGCGGCACCGGTTTGTTCGGCCAGTATTTTACGAATTCGAGCACGACCTATTCGAGCACGAACAATTTCAATCCGGCGAACTTGATCACCAATCGCATTGACCCGGTAATTGATTTTGTCTGGGGTGGCACGAATGCCACGCCGAATTTGAGCAACGGTCTTTACACCGTGCGGTGGACGGGCCAGGTGCAACCACAGTTTTCGGAAACCTACTTTTTCGACGTTTTTTCCGACGACGGCGTGAGACTTTGGGTCAATGACCAGCTGCTTATTGACAAATGGCAGACGCAAAGCGGCGGATTGGAATGGTCCAACTCAATCGCTTTACAAGCCGGCACACGTTACGACCTCAAATTGGAATACCTGCAAACCGGCAGCAAGGCGCAAGCCCATCTCTATTGGTATAGCGCCGACCAGTCGAAACAAGTCATCCCCAACACTTGTTTATATCCGACAAACAATTTCGGCACCGGCAGTTCCAACGCGCCCACCGTCGTGACGAGCGCGTTAAACACAATCGCGTTCCTTGGCCAGCCGTTCAGCTTCACAGTCACGGGCGCGAACACGCCGCTGGGTTTTACGGCCAATGGCCTGCCGCCGGGATTGAGGTTCACCAACACCACCGGCGTGATTGCTGGCATTCCCACGATGGCCGGCAACTTTCAAGTCACGCTCACAGCGAGCAATTTGATCGGCACGGGCGCTTCGGTGTTGGACATTCAGGTCTTGAACACCGGCAGTTCGGTCGTGCAGGAAATCTGGACGAATGTTCCCGGCATCAATATCACCGACATCCCGACGGGCACGCCGGCCAACCTTACGAATGTGCTCGGCACGCTCGAAGGCATGACGGGTTACGGAGAAAATTACGGCGAGCGCATTCGCGGTTACTTTACTGCGCCGGTGACGGGGAATTATTATTTCTGGATCACCGGCAGCGACTCGGTGCAGCTTTGGATTTCGGACGACAACAACCAGGTTAACCAGGTTCTGCGCGCGTGGGTGACGCCGACGAATAATCCGACCGCACCAGGACAGAACGGAACCTCGCCGGGCCAGTGGAATTTGCAGTCTTCGCAGCAGTCCGGCTGGCTGTCGCTCACCGCCGGACAGCAATATTTCATCCAAGTTTTGCACAAGGCGGGCACCGGCACGAACGACAACTGGTCGGTCGGCTGGCTGCAAGACCCAACCGGCACCAATTATAATCCCGCCGGCCTGGTGCCAGGCTATCTTCTGTCGCGATATTACCCGCCGCTGCCCGCCAACAATCAGGGCACACTCTATTCTGCAAATCTGCTGGCGCTGCCGGGCATCGTCAGCGATGGTGTCGGCACAGCGACGTTGCGCGTCAGCGCGGATGGCACGCAGGCGACGTTGAATTTTTCCGTCACGAATCTGGATGGCACAACCGGGGCTGAAGCGATTAATTCCGATCCGTATTTGAATTTTGGCGTCCAGCTCCTGTTCGACATTTCCGCAACCAAGCCGCAAGCCGATGGCAGTTACCTTTGGAAAATCAAGCCCGTCGGCAAGTTCACCGATGTGGCGACGATTCTGCAACAGGTCAGCGAAGGCGCGACATTTATCAGCATTGGCAGCAGTGTTTTTCCCGGCGGTGAAATCGGCGGGCATTTTACGCTCGCCAACGGTTCGCAGACGTTCACGCCGCCGCCCGCGCCGCCGGCGTGGACAGATGACTCGGCCAATCCCAACGCCGCGGTTCGCTTCCTGAACCAGGCGACTTTCGGCGCGACGTCCAACGACATCGCCCTCGTGCAGTCGCTCGGTTACGCCGGCTGGATCGCAAATCAATTTTCCCTGCCCGTGACCCATGCCCTGCCGAATGTGCTGGCCAATCCGTATTCCGATCCGACCGACCTTTACCAAAGTCCGCTGTGGTTCAACACTTGGTGGCAGAATTCCATCACCGCGCCGGACCAGTTGCGCCAGCGCGTCGCGTTCGCATTGAGCGAGATTTTCGTCGTTTCGGAAAACAGCATTCTCGTCAACAACGCCGACGCGCTGGCGTCGTATTACGACATGTTACTTGACAATGCGTTCGGCAATTACCGTTCGCTGCTGGAATCCGTCACGCTGCATCCGGCGATGGGCTTGTATCTGAGCGTGCAGGGCAACAACGCGGGCAGCATCATCACCGGCCTGCACGCCGACGAAAATTACGCGCGCGAAGTGCAGCAGTTATTTTCCATCGGCCTGAACCGGCTGTGGCCGGACGGCTCGTTGATTTTGAATTCGCAGGACAACCTCGTGCCGACTTACAGCCAGAATGAAATCATGGGTTATGCCAGCGTATTCACGGGCTGGAATTATTACCAGACCAACCAAGCCAGCGGCCGGCTGCCAGTGAACTGGTATCCACCTTACAACGGCACCAACCCGATGGTACTCGTGCCGACACACCACGAACTCGGCATGAAATTACTGCTCGACAATGTCATGCTGCCGCAAGCGTGGGGCAACCAGACCGTTCCCTCGACTTCCACCAACGACGCCTACTGCTCGCAGGATTTGGAGCAGGCGATGAATTCCATTTTCAACAACCAGAATGTCGGACCATTCATCTGCCGCGAGCTGATCCAGCGGCTCGTCACCAGCAATCCGAGCCGGGATTACGTTTATCGCGTTGCGCAGGTGTTCAACGACGACGGCACTGGCACGCGCGGCAATTTGCAGGCCGTGGTGCAGGCGATTCTGCTCGATTACGAGGCGCGCAGCCCAAACCTGATTGCGGATCCGACTTATGGCAAACAGCGCGAGCCGCTGCTGCGCGTCACTTCCCTGGCCCGCGCGTTTCCCGCGCCGCCGCCCGTCAGCGGCACTTACAGCCAGACTACCAACCAGACCATCACCATCACCACAGCCAGCCCGCACCTGCTCGGCACGAATGACACGGCGTATCTTACGTTCACCGACACTTCCGGCAACGCCGCGCCAACGTCCCAGGGCTACGGCGTGACCATCACCTCGCCGACGACTTTTACTGTGACCGCACCGCAGTTGACCACCGGCACTTACGGCCAAACCAACGGCGTCATCACGGCGGCGTTTTCCGGCAACGGACTCGCCGCCGGCAATCCGGTTTATATCGTGTTCACCACCGGCGGCGCGTCGAACGCGTTGTTTCAGGTGGCGAGCGTGATTGACACGACGCACTTCACCGTCTCGACGACGGATTTGGTTACGCGCGCGGGGAGTTGCCTGCTGCCGAAATTGTCGGCCGGCGGCTACACGCAAACGGGAACGAACATCGTCATCAGCACCGCCGGACCGCACGGTCTGGTGGCGGGCAATAGCGTGTACATCAATTTTACTTCCGGCTCGGCGGTGGATGGCACGTATCAAGTCGCAACCGTGTCCGACCCGACGCACTTCAGCGTCACGACGACAAATTCCGCGAACCAAAACCAGAACAGCCTTTTGGTTTATGATTTACAGGCACCGGCGCTGGCGCGCTCCGGCACGGTCGTGGTTCAACAAAGCACCTGGAACATGAGCTACACCGACACCGGCACCAGTTCCAGCCTGTCACAATCGCCGCTGCGGTCGCCGACGGTTTTCAATTTCTTTTATCCGGGCTACGAATTTCCCGGGGTGCTGGCTTCCGCCGGTTTGACCACGCCGGAATTTCAACTGACCACCGCCAGTGGCGTGGCGGCCCAGATGAATTTCATCGAGGGCGGAATTTTGAACAACACCGGAAACACCAACGGCCTGTCCAGTTTCACCGGCGGCAACGGCTCCATCGTGCTGAACCTCGCGCCGTGGATGACGACGAATTATACGGCCAACGCCGGCATTCCCACGCTCGTCAGCAACCTGAACACGCTGCTCGCCGCCGGCCAGTTGTCCGCTACCGCACAGTCAAACATCATCAGCTACGTCACGAACACGGTGAATTTCGCCTCGCCCACCAACCAGACGCAAATGCGCGACCGCGTCCGTGCCATCGTTCATTTGATTGCCAGCTCGCCGGACTGCGTCATCCAAAAATAATTTATGACCGACAAAAAATTTGCTGAACTTTCACGTCGGGAGTTTCTCCGCCGCGCCGCCTGCGCCGCCGTAGGCACCGCCGCGATGACCTCGGCCATCAGCGATCTGCGCCTGATGAATGCTGCCGTCGCGCAATCCAATATCGGACCGAACGATTACAAGGCGCTCGTCTGTATTTTTCTACAGGGCGGCAACGATTCGAACAATCTGATCATCCCGACTTCGGCGGCGCAATACACATATTACAACGCGACACGCACGCCGGTGCTGGCGATTCCATTTAACAACATCCTGCCGGTCGCCTCGCTGGGCAGCAACGGAACCAATTCCGGCGACGGCAACACTTACGGCCTGCATCCGAGCTGCCCGGAATTGCAGCAGCTTTTCGGCGAGGGCAAACTCGCGATGTTGTTCAACACCGGCACGCTGGTTTATCCGCTCACGCTGGCGCAATATTCCGCCAACTCGGTGCCCCGGCCGCCGCAGCTTTTTTCGCACGCCGACCAGCAGACGCAATGGCAGACCTCCGTTCCTGACCAGCCACCGACCACCGGCTGGGGCGGACGTTGCGCGGATTTGTTGAACTCCGTCCAGCCGAACGCGCCAATTTCGCTGATGGTGACGCTCGCGGGCGCGAACACCTTTGAGATCGGCAATATCGTTGCGCAGTATTCCGTTTCCACCGGCGGCGCGATTTCGCTGACGCTGCCCACGAATCCGGGCGGCGGCGCGAACACCAACCGGCTGCCAGCACTGATGAGCCTCCTCGGCCTGCCTTACACAAATTTGCAGGCGCAGGCCTACGCGAGCGTGGCCGAACAGTCCATCAACTCCGCCGCGCTCCTGAACAACACCATCTCCAACACGATCGCCCCAAGTTACTGGACAAATCTGAACACCAATACCGGCGTGGCCGGATTCCCGACAAAAATCACCTCGCCCGTGACCGGCAGCCCTGCGTTTTCTTCCACGCTGAGTCCGCAGCTTCAAATGATCGCGCGACTGATCGCCGCCGGCAGCACCTCCGCCGCGAACGGCGGCTTCGGCATGAAACGCCAGATTTTCTTCTGCCAGGTCGGCGGTTATGATTTGCACACCGGCCAGACCAATTACAGCACTGCCAATCCAAGCAATGTCCTGCTCGGCGCGCACACAAACCTGCTCGCAGAATTGAGCCAGTCCATGTATGCGTTTCAGCGCGCGATGGAACAGCTCGGCCTCGCAAACAGCGTGACCAGTTTCACCGCCAGCGACTTTGGCCGGACGTTTCCAAGCAACGGTCAGGGCAGCGACCACGGCTGGGGCAGTCATCATCTTATTCTCGGCGGCGCGGTAAACGGCCAGCTCACTTACGGCCAGTTTCCTGCGTTCATCACCAAAAGCCCGAACGACCTTGGCACCGGCCGCTGGATTCCCACTACGGCGATTGACCAGTATTTTGCAACGCTCGCGACTTGGTTCGGGGTGGATTCTGGCAATCTCTCCACCGTCTTCCCGAACATTGGACGTTTTGCCACGCCCAACCTCGGTTTCATCTGATGAAAAGCAGGCTACTGATCGCCGCAATTTTGATTCTTCCGTTTGGACTGTTTTTTTATTTCTGGTGGCATCCCGGTGCGGTGAAAACTTCCAGCAACGGCGAAAACAAAGCTTCGCAGGATGCCGCCGTCGCGAACGCGCTGGCAAACCAAAGTCCCGAAACGATTGCCATCATTGAATCCAATTTCGCGCGCGTTCAACCGGCGCAAGTTATTCCAGACACTGCGGCTAGAATTGTCCTTTCACCTGCGGGCCCGGCGCAGTTGCTGCAATTCACGAATTTTGCTGCTGCGACTGTTTTGGGAAACATGCGCCATGCCGTCCGGCAATACGGCGAAATGTTCGGCGGAAATCCCGTCGGCAACAACGCCGAAATCACCAGCCAGTTGAGCGGCGACAATCCGAAGCACATCAATTTCATTAACACCGAAGCCGGCATGCGCGTAAACGAGAACGGCGAACTAGTAGATTCCTGGGGCACGCCGTATTTCTTCCATCAACTTTCAAGAACGGACACGGAAATCCATAGTGCCGGGCCAGACCGCATCATGTGGACGAAGGATGATCTCGTTATAAAATGACTTTTAGTAAAGCGTCTCCATCGTGGCCAGCACCCTTCTAAAAGGAATCGATACGGCAGAGGCGAATGAAAAGAAAACAATCTCCATGATTCCGAAATTTCCGTGGAAAACTACATGTAAGAAATAGCTGGGGGCGGTTTTCAACCACCGCAATTTTTTAGACGCAAAACTAATTTGTCATGCCTAAAATCTGCGTAACTCCTTTGAAATCAAAATGGTGGCTGGGGGCGGAATTGAACCGCCGACACAAGGATTTTCAGTCCTCTGCTCTACCAACTGAGCTACCCAGCCAAAAACATTGATAACATTTGAGATTATTCGGTTTCCAAACTCTCTCAATTTGCCGTTGCATACCGCCATTTGATACCGTAAGCTTTTGGTGCTTATAACAATCACAAACAACACCGAAACAGCGGACGCAATCAGTCGGCGAAAACTATCAGCAAAAACCCAATCGTCAATCTCGAAAGACGGCAAGTGGCGAACATTTACGAACCACGCTGGTTTGATGCAATACATACCCAGCGGCGTTTACTTCGCCCGCGCCAAGATCAAAGATAACGGCAGGGGCGTCGTTAAGCGTGCCAGTCTCGAAACCGATGTGTTCACCACGGCGAAACTGCGCCTGCCGGACAAAATAAAGAAGATTCGGAATCCTAAGGTGGCCGTTGGCACGTTCGCCGATGGCCGGTTGCAATTTGAACGACAAACCAATTCCGATTACACGCTGGCGGAATTGAGCAAAGTTTATCGGCTCCGTTGTGTGACCAGCATCCTCAAATCTTGGTCGGGACTGGACGACCTTAATGTGGATTCAATCAAGGAACAGGATGTCCGCGATTGGGCGCAGCGTTATGCCAAGAAATTTGCCCCCAATTTTTTTAACAACAGCTTGAACGTCCTCCGCCAGATCTTTGCGCTGGCGGGCCTGAGCCGGGAAGCGAACCACGCTTTCAAAATCAAACGGCTTGGAATCCAACCCAAAACGTTGGAATTGCCGACCACAGACGAGTTTGAAAAGATGCTGCCTTTGATCGAATCATCCGGCGCAGCCCAGGCCAAGGATTGCGCGGATCTGGTTCGCTTTTTGAGTTTCACCGGTTGCCGTGTCTCGGAAATGAAACAAGCTCTCTGGCGGGATGTGAACTGGCAAAGCAACGAAATAATCGTTCATTGCGCCAAACGTCGCAGAACAAGCAACGCCGCGCTGACCAGAACGGTCCCGATGATTCCGGCCTTGCGCCAGTTGCTAGAAAAACTGCGGCTGGAACAGCAACCACAACCTGACGACCGAATCTGCAAACTTTCCGAGTGCCAAGGTGCATTGACCAGGGCGTGTCGGCTCGTAGGTTGCTCCCGGTTGACTCACCATTCATTGCGTCATCTGTTTGCGACCCGGTGCGTTGAAAGCGGCTTTGACATTCCCACCGTTGCCCGCTGGCTCGGACACAGTGACGGCGGAATGTTGGCCTTGAAAATCTATGGACACCTGCGGCGCGAACACTCACAAAATATGGCCGCAAAGGTGACATTCGGCGTGGCACCATAACTGACATATACTTAACAAACTTTTGACTACTTCAATTTGACTTCAAATGGAAACAAAAACCTTGTAATATTTTCCAGCATGTAGATAAATCGATTTTTCGAACAATGAAATTCACCATCAACACAGTTCTATTCGTTTCACCGTTCACGAACCATGATACCAGACTGTTTGCGAAGTTCAAAAAGTGGGGGTTTGATGCGGTGGAATTGCTGATCGAAGACCCTGCGCACATTGATCCGGCGTTAGTAAAACGCGCATTGGAGCGTCACGGACTAGTTTGCGGCTCCGTCGCGGCGGCCGTCAATCCGGGACGCGATTTGCGGGGCAACGCGGCCAGTCAGCGCAATGGCGTGAAATATTTGTGCCAGCTCATTGATCAGATGGTGACGCTCGAAGCGCGTGTGCTGGGCGGGCCGGTTTATTCCTATGTCGGACGAGCCCAAGCGTATTCAACCGCCGAAAAAAAGCGGCAATGGAAGTCAGTCGTAAAGAATCTCAAGGTTGTTACCCGATACGCCGCCGCACGAGGCAAGCTGGTTTGTGTTGAGCCATTGAACCGGTTTGAAACGGATTTTCTCAACACGATTGATCAGGGATTAAAACTCATCGCCGCTGTCGGTAGTCCAGCACTTAAACTGCATCTGGACACCTTTCATGCGAACATCGAGGAGAAACATCAGGGCGAAGCGATTCGGCACGCGGGCAAACATCTCGGTCACATCCATGCCTGCGGCTCTGATCGTGGGACGCCAGGCAACGATCATATTGATTGGAAATCTATTGCGGCAGCGTTAAAGACAATCAAATACAATGGGGACATCGCCCTCGAAGCGGTCACGCTGGATGTGCCGCGCATTGCACGTTCGGCGGGCATCTGGCGGCGCATGGAAAAGACACGTGATGAGATCGCAACTGACGGCCTGAAATTCTTGCGAAAGACTCTCGCCTAAAGTCTTAGCGCACGCGACTCGACTATTGCGAGAGAATCCGATAGTAGCCCGCCGAACCATTCACGCGACTGGCATTGGTGTCCACGAAGCTGGTGAGGGCATTGGCGCTGGGTATTGTCGCGATTGTTTGCCAGACTACCCCCAACTGCGCCACCCACTGCACTAGAAAACTGTTCGCCGCTGCTCCGTTCCATTGGAAGCTGACACCGTTGGTTCCGGCGGATATGCCTTGGATTTGCGGGTGGTTGTCAATCGCCGGCACCCGGCCGATCCGCTCTGTGTCCGGCACAACACCAGCGGTGATTTGCACTTCATCAATGAAACCCCGGAATGTCTGCGGGTTCACGCTCACCGGATATGTGTTTCGCCCTAAGAACAGGTTGCCATTGTCTTCCGCAGGCAATGGCAGAAACCCCGCCGGCAAATTGTTCGTCGCATTGACCTGTGATCCGTCCGGATTGGCAATCGTCAACCGCAGTTGCCCGTTCGGCCCGCTCAACGTGTCGCACACCGCCAGCAGATAATGCCATTGTCCATCCGCATAGTTCGCGCCCGTCAGGTCAACGACGTTCGTCTGCCCCAGACTGCTGTTGGCCACCTTGAACCGGATTCCGCCCGGTCCTGATTCGTTCACATTGATGCCATAACGGAAAATTTGCCCGGTGTCCGTCCCCTGCGAGATCATTTGCATGACGCCTGAACCGCTTTTGTTGCCGTCCGTCTTGAAAAACAGTTCGACCGAAAAGGGACCGGTAAAATCCATCTCGTCCCCATACTGATCTTGTGGAAAAAACAAAACCCCGTCCACATTCGTGATTGCTTCCGCATTGTAAGAATGGCCGCCAGAACTGTTCCCGTTCACGAACATCCCCGCCGGTGCAACATTCGTGCTCAACGTCACCAGCCCGCCGCTTAACCCATTGAACGTGATCAAATCATCTATCGCCGCCGGCAGGGTGCCCGTCGTGTAAACCCCCTGCCCGCTGTTCGTGTCAGAATCCGCCACCCCGACGAAGGTGGGCACGCCGGCATTGTTCGGCGCCGTGATCTGCGACTCCATACGCCAATAGGCCACTTTGTAGGGAGCCGTTACGTTTAGCGGGGCAACACTGCTCGTCACCGAACCTCCGGCATTGCTCACCACTACATTGTAACTCGCGTTCGTCGCCGTCACCGGAAACACCGACAAAACACTATTCGTCGCCCCGCCAATCGCCTGCCCGTTCATATACCATTGATAGAATAGCGGCAACGTGGTTCCGGACGCAGTTACGCTGAAGCTGGCCGAACCGCCAAGATTTACCGTGCTCGCTGGACCAGGCTGTGAGGAAATGTAGGGGGGTGCAGCAGGCCAAGCAGATCCAAGATTATAAAGATTCAAGGATGCCAACTGCGCACCAGTGCCACTGGCAACCAGGCTCAATGGCTGGGCACCGGCGACCGGAGTGGTGCTCATGGGCATATATAACAAGCCCGCATTGCCATAGATTTCAAGAAATCCGCGATCCACCAGAAAATGCAGTTCTACTAACCCGTTGCTGGGGCTCAAAGAATTCGTTATTCCCTCACAGGAAATTTGCTGATTAAGGTTATTGTATGTCACGGGTGTTCCACCTAAATTGAAAACAACCTGGCTGCTCGTCCCCGGTTGAAATTTGGCATCCAATTCAAATGCTTCTCCGGTTGTATTGGACAGCACATTCACGCCGTTGGGAAGGGCCTGCGCCGGCCAGACATTAGTGCTCGTGCGCAATAACGCGACTTCATTCACCGGATTGACGTATATCAGCGGGGTCGCGCCGGTGGTCTGCAAAGTCAGTTGCACGGGGAAATCCATGCCGCAGTTAAAGGGCATATTGGGATAGTTTCCTGTGGCGTTCGCAATAAGAATGCGACGTCCGTCCGATGCCGGCATATTATTGAATGTCTGTCCGGCGGCAAAGCAGTTGCCGGCACGAATGGTGTATGGGCCGTATTGGGTGGTAAATGTATTGCCATCAAACTGCCCCACATAATAATGTCCCGCCCCGGCGTAGAATATCCATTTGAGATTATTAGTGTTGCCATCCAACGGCAGTTGGAACAGCTCCGGGACCTCGATGACATTGGGGAAGGTGAACGTGGAAGTCTGGATCCAGTTGAGCAAGTTGGTTGAGGAAAAAAATCCAAAATTGTTGTTAGCCAGCCAGAACACCATGCACCACTTGTTGGCGGCCGAATCCCAAATAACCTTGGGATCACGATTGTCGCCCTGCACATTCGGCACGACGGGATTGTTGGTAAATTTAATCCAAGTCCGGCCCTGATCCAAACTGTAAGCCAGACTCTGACTGAAAAGCTGGCCCTCGGAAATGAGGTTGTTGTTACCGTGCCCGCCCGCGCTGGTGTAAAAACTCACCAGGGCATTCGTGCCAAACCCGGCGCTGTTGTTCCAATCCACCACCGAAGAACCGGACCAGGCCTGCCCCAGCGCATCGGCATAAATCGCCTCAGGCAATTCCTGCCAATGCACCAAATCCGTGCTCACGGCATTGCCCCAATTCTGGTTGCCGACAATGACATCGTATGGGTTGTGCTGATAACACAGATGATACTCGCCGTTGTAATAAACCATCCCATTCGGATCGTTATTAAAACCGCGCCGGGGAGAGAAATGGTAGATGGGACGCAAAGCTTCCTGATAAATGGGCACGGTCGTCACCGGCGCACTGGATTGGATAAAATCCGAAAGCTGAAGCCCATTGGTGGCATCCACCCGCACCACCATCTGCGTGTTTTGGTAGGCGGATAAATCCAGGAAAGCGTAAAAGTCATAATTCGATGAGGTGCCGAGGGCGATATTAAATTCCTGCACCGCCAAACCGTTCACCAGCAAAGCCAGCACATGGTAAGAATTGGTCAACTTCACTGGAAAATTGATGAATTGGTTGGTGGGAATAATGACACCCGTGGCCAGCGAAGTATCCGACTCAAGAATCTGGTCAACATTGAGATGGCCCCAGCCACCGGTGGCCGAATCCACGATGCGGATCTGCGCGGTCTGACCCAAGAGGCTGCTCACGTTCCACTGCTCCCAATCCAAATGCTCCCATGCGCCCGGGCCGGCCGCGTGTTGAACCACCTGCCCGTTCACCAAAAGATCAACCCTGGTTTCGCCGCCATATCCGCCTTCAGCCCGATAGCTGCCTCCGCCAATCAAAAATTTGATGTAATTCCGCTGAATGGTGAATGGTGGTGATAAAAGTATGCCCGTGTTGGTGTCACCGTTTAAAAATGTATTCACCAAACCATTGCCAAGGTAGCCGTCCACGGCCTGCTGTCCCGGCAAAGTGCCTTGCGCCGGGCCTGAGCCAAAGCAGGTGCCAAATACCGTCCAAGTGCCACCCGGAAGCCAGGCGTAATTTCCTTCCTCAAAATCTGACAGAACAATGTCCTGTCCGTAGATGAGAGGAGCGTCAATCAGCATCAGCACCCAGAAAACAATTTTGCAAAAAAATATGCGCATAAAATTCGCGGCCTTATTCGTTCGTTATTGGGATAAAATCCGATAAAAGCCCGCCGAACCATCGACCCGGCTGACATTGGTGTCAACGAAGCTGGTAACGGCATTGGCACTGGGCAGGGTGGCGATGGTCTGCCACACCGTTCCCAACTGCGCCACCCATTGCACCAGAAAATTATTCGCCGCCGCCCCGTTCCACTGGAAACCCACACCGTTTATCCCAACTGAAACGCTGCCAATTTGCGGGTAGTTATCAATGGTCGGAACCTTGCCAATCCGCCACGTGTCCGGAACCACCCCGGCAGTAATCTGCACCTCGTCAATGAATCCCAAAAACGTCTCCGGATTCACGCTCACGGGATAGGTGTATCGGCCAATAAACAGGTTGCCATTGTCCTGCGCCGGCAGCGGCAAAAATCTTGCCGGCAGATTGTTCGTTGCGCTGGCTTGCGAACCATCCTGGTTGGCAACCGTCAGCCGCAGTTGCCCGTTCGTCCCGCTCAACGTGTCGCACACCGCCAGCAAATAATGCCACTGCCCATCCGCGAAGTTGGCAGCCGTTAAATCAACCGAATTGGTCTGAACCAAACCACTGTTGGCCACGGTGAACCGCAGACCGCCCGGCCCCGCCTCGTTAGCATCGATGCCATAACGGAAAATCTGCCCCGTGTCCGTGCCTTGCGAGATCAATTCCATCTTGCCGGCCCCGCTACGGTTGCCGTCGGTCTTGAAAAACAGCTCGATCGAGAACGGACCGGTAAAATCCATTTCGTCGCCATATTGATCTTGGGGGAAAAACAACACCCCGTCCACGTTGGTGATTGCCTCCGCGTTGTAGGAGTGGCTGCCAGCATTGTGGCCGTTTACAAACATGGCAGCGGGCGCAACATTTGTGCTTAGCGTCACGGGATTGCCAGAAAGTCCGTTGAACGTGATCAGATCATCGATTGCTGCCGGCAGGCTGCCGGTCGTATAAATCCCCTGCCCGCTGTTGGTGTCGGTATCGGCCACGCCGACAAAAGTGGGTGCACCGCCGCTGTTCGGCGCGGTGATCTGCGATTCCATCGGCCAATAAGCGACAGCGTAGGCACCTAGAACAGTCACGGTTACCACGCTGCTTGTCACCGCGCCACCGGCGCTGTTGATCACCACGTTGTAATTTAAATTAGTGCCTTTGGCTGGAAAGATGTTCAAAACACTGTTGGTAGCCCCGGCAACTGGCTGACCGTTCTTGAACCATTGATAATAAAGCGGGCCGATCCCCGACGCCGTGACACTCAACTGAACGGGTCCGCCAATATTTACCGCGGATGATGTCGGGGGAGTAATAATTGTCGGTATTGAGGACGAGGAGGACAAGCCCCATGCCGAGCCAAGATTGTATAAATTGAGCGAAACCAATTGGGCTCCAGTGCCGTTAGCCACCAGACTGATCGGCAGCGCGCCAGCAATAGGTGTCACATTTGCCGGCATATAAACCAAGCCGTCATTGCCAAAGATTTCCACGAATCCACGATCCACTAAAACCCGCAAATGAATCAAACCATTGCTGGGACTAAGCGGCTGAACGTTCCCGGCACAGGAAAGCTGGTAAGCAACATTGTCGTAAACCACCGGATCCCCACGCACCGTCAGGATGATCTCGCTGGCATTGCCCGGCTGAATCAATGCGTCCAGTTCACAAGCTTCCCCGGTCGTTCCTGACATGACGTCCACGCCGTTGGTCATCGTCTGCGCCGGCCAACTGTTCGTGCTGGTGCGGAGCAGCGCAATTTCACTCACTGGATTGGCATACATCATCGGCGTGCCGCCGGTCGTGACAAGTGTGAGCTCGATGGGAAAGTTGACGGCCTGGTTAAACGGCATACCTGGATAGGATTGCGTCGTGTTGGCCATCATAATCCGGCGGTTGTCAGTGGAAGGCATGTTGTTGAACGTCTGAGCGGCGCCATTGTTGTTCGGACCGCGAAGGTTAAACGGACCGAACTGCGGGGTAAAAGTGCTACCATCAAACAATCCAACAAAATAGTGGCCGTTGTTCGTGTAAAAAACCCATTTCATATTGTTGGTATTGCCATCCACAGGCAAAGCAAACAACTCCGGGCATTCGAATGCGTTGGTAAAGGTGAACGTCGAGGTTTGCGTCCAATGCCGCAAGTCGGTGGATGAAAGAATGGCAAAGTCATTATTAATCAAAAACAGGACCATCACCCATTTGTTGGCGGGTGCATACCAGATCACTTTGGGATCGCGGTTGCCGGCCGCGATATTGGCCACGATCGGATTGTTGGTATATTTGGACCAGGTCCGGCCGAGATCCAGGCTGTAAGCCATGCATTGGGTTGAGGGCAGGCCAATCGACATGCGATTTTCACCACCGGCTGAACAATAAAATGCCACCAGCGCATTGGTGCCAAAGCCGGCCGAATTATTCGAATCCACAATGGCTGAGCCGGAAAATTCCGTTCCCAGATTATCGGGATACAGAGCTTCAGAAAGCTCTGTCCAATGCACCAAATCTGTGCTGACGGCATTACCCCAGTGCATGTTGTTCCAGGCCCAGCCATAGGGATTATGCTGGTAACAATAATGAAACTCGCCATTGTAATAAACCATGCCGTTGGCATCATTAACCCAGCCGCGCCGGCTGGAATAGTGATAAATTGGCCGCAATGACTCCTGGTAAATGGGGATGTCCGTAATAATGGTGTTGGTCTGGATAAAATAAGTGGCCAACTGATTTGAAGTGGCCAGCTGTGAATCCACGCGCACCAGCAGTTCTTGTCCTTGGAACGGAGTAAGATCCATAAACGCCCAAAAATTGGTGGCAGTGTTGGCCAGTTCGACATTCATTTCCCGGACAACCAAACCGTTCTGCACAAGTTCCACCAGATGATTCGCAGCCCCAGTCTGAATTGGCAGGTTAAGATAGTGTTGCGTGGCCGTGAAGATACTCGATAGCGACGTATCCGTTTCCGTGATTTGATCCACGTTGATGTGCCCCCAGCCGCCCGTATAAGAATCCACGATTTGAATTTGAGCCGTTTGACCGTGATAGGCACTCACGTTCCATTGCAGCCAATCCAGATGTTCCCGATCGCCCATGCCAACGGCTGAACGGACCACCTGGCCGCCAACCACCAAATTCATGCAGGTTTGTGCCAAGTGATTTCCGCCGCCGATGAGAAACTTGATGTAGTTTCTTTGGATGGTGAAGGCTGGCGAGGTCAGCGTGCCGGTGCTGGTGTCGCCGTTCAGATAGGTGTTCACCAAACCGTTTCCGAGATAACCGTCCACGGGATTTTGATTGGCCAATGTGCCTTGTGCCGGGCCCGGGCCAAAGCAGTTCCCGGTCGCCGTCCATACCCCACCCGGCAGCCAGGCGTAATTCGATTGCTCAAAATCAGACAGCAAAATGTCCTGGGCGTGAAGGGAAAAACAAGCAAGCGCGACCAATAAAACTGAAAATAATTTCTTCAAGAATTGCTGCCTTCAAAAAATAGGATTTTAACCGCATTAAGTATCATGATTTGAAATTAGCTATTAAATTTCGACTGGCGGATTGAAGTAAAAATTTATTCTTTGCCGTCATTCTGCCGACCTTACCCAACACACTCACAGCCAAACCGAGCAATGCCATCGTAGAGGCGTCCGGTTCCGGAGCAGCACTCACCGTCAAATTGTCCATGACAAATATGGACGTCCCATCCACCGGCGAAAAAGTGGCCTGGTTGATTCCGGCAAAATTGAAATTGATCAAAGCAGGTCCAGTTTCATTAAGCGTATAAATCTGGTCGTAGGCTCGATCTGTGCCAACAAACCCTTGGACCTCGATTTGCATCCCATCAGAAAAAGCGGAAGTCAAATAGGCAGAATTCAAGTTGAAAGTTCCGCTGCTGCTGAGCGAGGCGGCTCTGTCGAACTGATCGTCATTGAAGGCAACATTATTGGGCGAAACAATTCCGTTGTTATATCCGGAAACCGGTGTAATGAGCGAACCGTTCACCACACCAAAACCCAGCCATTGCAAATTTTCATAGCCATTCGGAATATTGATAAAGCTGCCACTTCCGGACCCGGGCGAAAGATCATCAAATGTCACCAACGTTCCCGCAAAAGTATATTGAAATGCCGTGAATGACAAAACCGCGGCACACATGAGTTTCAATGGTGTTTTCATAAAGTCGATTGTTTTGGTTTGGTTTTCACTGAAAACGAAACCTCGCATCTTCCTATGATGTTTCGCATTTTGGTGGAATGTAAACATGAACCAGATAAAAGCTTGGCTCTGCGACACGCTTCGTAAACTGAAGAAACAAAAACCGCCAAGGACAAGCAAAGCATAAAGACTTGGCTCCGGAACTGCCGTGGCATTGATGGCAAACTCAGGATAAATGGATGAATCACCCCAACTTGAACCATTGCTAGATTGATAAATATCAATGCCCCAAAGACTCAATGGAGCCTCCCAACCGCCGCTCTGGTTATATGCCATATAATTCGCGCTAGACCACTGATATGCGCCATTGGCAACCATTGTTCCAGCCGTGACCACAATGAAATAACCTGTATTGGGCGACAATGTCAGGCTTGTTGCGGGGGTGTAGGTAAAAATGCCGCCTGTCACCGGGCTTAATGAACCGTTCAGGGTGATGAGACTGTTTTCAGGAAAATAATCACCCTTTAAAATGGATGAATAAAGCATGACCGTGTAGCCGCTGGGCTTGCCGGTGGCATTAGCCATACTCAATTGTGCGGAATTAAAATCATAGCCGCCAGCGTTAGTTCCTGTGCGAAATCCCATGGCTATCCACGAATCGCTTCCAACAGAAACACTGTTGATGGACGGCTGACCTAGATTAGAAACATAGGTCGTTCCCTGCGCTTGGGTAACTTGAGCAATTAGAAGTCCGCTGACATAGATAAAAACGCCGAGGAGGAGATGTGTTTTCATTGTAAGTCAGCAATTTCAGCTTGTGAGGTTAATCTGGGAAATCCGGGGTTACATAATTCATCCCGCTTTATTTCCAAACCGATTTCAACATCCACACATTCAGCGAGCTGATCTTCGCGGTGTTCTCCGGCCCGAACAGTTCCACTCCGCGACTGCCTTCCGAGGGATAGACCAGCACGGTGAAAACTTTTTCGCCGTCGTTCACGAACACTTCCACCGAGCAGGCGTCAACGAAAACGTGTAATTTGACTTTGCCATCGCGCACGGCCAGCGGGGCGTCATACTTGCCGGAGAACTTCGGGTTGAAACTCACGTTGCCCGAGTGAGTGCGATCCACGAACACCGTTCCCTGGTTACGATCCACCCCAATCACCGTCTCCTCACCGACACCTTTCAGTAGCTTGATGCCTTCCACTCCGGCGTTCTGCGGATTGAACTCCACCTCAAACTCAAGCTGGTCACCCTGGATGTGATTTTTCGCGAGCCATGCGTTGGCTTCGGCCAGATCACCACCTTTGAATTTAAAATGCTGTCCGCGCAACGATTCCATTTCGCGTGCCGGTTTCTGCACCAAACGGATGCCCTCGGCGGTCTGGCTGAGACCGGGTTCGCGCGGAATAGACATCGCACTGCGCCACGGCGAGGTGGGCACTTCCTGGCCGTATTGCCAGTTGCTCATCCAGCCGAGCCACAACCGGCGACCGTCGGATTTTGGAATGTCGCTCCACGAAACCGCCGCGTAATAGTCCGGGCCGTAATCGAACCACAACGCGGATTCGGAAGCGGCGCGCGCAGGTTCATCGGCCAGCGTGATTTGATCCACGTTGATGTGACCCCAACCGCCGGTCGCATTGTCCACGATCTGCAAAACCGCTTTTCGATTCTTGAACTCGCCAACGTTCCACGATTTCCACGCGAGCCGCTCGGCGTCGTCGCCGGACGCGGTGCGAACGACCTTGCCATCCACCAACAAGTCCATGCGCGTTTCCTTTTGCGAGCCGCCGCCGATGAGGAAATTCAGATAGGGATGCGTGATTTCAAATTCCGGAGAAGTCAGCGTGCCGGTGGTGGCGTCGCCATGGTAATAGCTGTTCACCAGACCATGACCCATGTATCCGTCCACGGGATTTTGGTCGCCAAGACGGCCTTGCGCCGGTCCAGGCCCGAAGGCTTCGCCGGTGGTTTTCCAATCGCCATAATCTTTGCCTTCAAAATCGGCAATCACCTGACCTTCCGGCGCAAAGGCCGGAGTCGGCGCCAGGAGTGAACCCGGGTCCGCCACAAACTGTTTGCCGTCAAACTGGCCGACAAAATATTGGCCACCCGACCCGCCCGCGATGCTGCCAGGATTCATATTGACCGCGAGCACCCAGCGCTTTTCGTCCGTGCCCTGCACCGGCACCTGAAACAGGTCGGGACATTCCCAGACACCGGCGGTTCCGCCCGCCGGGCCGAATTCACTCAACAGTGTCCAGTCCTTAAGATTGGGCGAGCCGTAGAAACGCACCTTGTGTTGAGCAGACAATGAAACGGTCATGATCCAGCTTTTGGTCGGCTCATACCATTGCACCTTGGGATCGCGGAAATCTTTTGAGTTGATGTCAATGACCGGGTTGCCAGCGTATTTAGTCCACGTGCGGCCCTTGTCATTGCTGTAGGCGATGCACTCAAACTGCACGCCATCGCTGTTCACCCGGCAGCCCGTATAAATCGCCACCATCGGCGGCTTGCCATCTTTGCCGAAGCCGCTGGTGTTGTTCCAGTCAATCACCGCGCTACCGGAAAAGATCATCACACCGTCCGCCTCGGGCAAAGCGAGCGGCAAGTGTTTCCAGTGAACCATGTCAGGGCTGACCGCATGGCCCCAACTCATGTGCCCCCAAGTATTGCCAAAAGGATTGTATTGGTAAAACAGATGGTATTCGCCCTCGTAATAAACCAATCCGTTCGGGTCGTTCATCCAATTTTTTTCCGGTGTAAAATGAAACTGCGGGCGGAATGTCTCTGTGTAATTGCTTGACGGATTGGCCGCACCGGAATTGAGCGCCAAGCCAAGTCCGGCCGCCAGCAAAAGGATGCAGTGAGAACGGCCCAAGAGTTCCCGCTTTAAGCCGGCCAGATGCCTTGCCCATTTGTGGTCGAGCAACAGGCATTTTGAATGGAGAAGCGCACGGCCAAAGCGGTTTTCCGCCAGCCGGATTATAGTTTCGGATTTCATATTATTAGGGGGTTAAACTTTAATTTGATCAACGGCTTTGGGCGCATGTTGCAGGGCTTCCCGCCGGTTGGCAAATCGTTCGGATAATTTTCCTGGCAACGGTGGAGTGGCTCCATTACTAGAACAAACGTGCCGGGCGATTTCGTCGGCGAGTTCATTGATTTCGTCCAAATCCATTTTGTTGAGCAGACCGAGAACCAACGCGGCGGTGAACGCATCGCCCGCACCAACCGTGTCCACCACTTTAATCTGAACCGACGGAAAGTCGGACCACCGGCCGCCCTGAAAAAGCAGACTGCCCGAGGGACCGCGCGTCAATGCAACCAATCGCAAATCAAATCTTTCAGACAAAAGGCTTATTTGTTGCCGGATTGAACCCGTTAGTCCGAATATCTTGGCGAGTATTGGCAGTTCGCTGTCGTTCAATTTGAGAACATTGGCCAGCCGGAGCGACTGCTCGATATTTTCGCCGGAAAAATATTTTTGCCGCAGATTGATGTCAAAAACCCGCAGTGCATCCGGTGCAGCGGCAGCCACCAGCTTTAGTATAGTCGTCCGGGACGGATCGCGGCGCTGGGCTAGGCTTCCGAAGCAAATCGCGTCGGCTTCACGAACGGCATTCAGGGCCACCGGAGTCACTTCAATCCCATCCCATGCGACGTTTTCATGGATCACATAATTGGGAATCCCGTGCTCGGAAAGCGCCACCGTCACCGTTCCGGTGGGAGCGTTCGCATCCACCTGCACCGTGCCATCTGCGATTCCAAGGTCTTCAAACCGACCGCGAATCGCCTTGCCAAAATCATCATCACCGACCCGCGTTATGACACGGGCATTCGCACCCAAAGCGTGGGTATGGTAGGCAAAATTGGCAGGTGCGCCGCCCAACTGCGGACCAGCGGGCAACAAATCCCACAATACCTCGCCAATTCCGACGGTTTTAAATTTCATGATCGGCCTGATTCATTTGCAAAATCTGTTTCAGTTGTTCAGTCGCTCGCCAAGCGTGCCAACGACCCAAGCATCAAGAAGCTTGGTCAAATCGGCAAAGGCACCGGAACGACCTGAGCGGACAAAATGACCGCTGGCACAATTGCCCGCCAAGAGCATGCAAGCGTCGTCCATTCCCTTTAAGGCGGCGGAGAGACAGCCCGCACCAAAGTTATCGCCCGCTCCCGTCGAGATTAGCGGCTCCCGGCAATAGGGACCGGGCACATATACCGCGCCGGCGGCACTGGCGCAGGCGGCTCCATCATTGGGATGAATGATCACACTATCTACGGCAATGCGGGACCGCAGAAAGGCGGCAAGCTCGGCGACGGAATCGGCATCTTTCTGACCGTGATAAGCTCCTCCGAATACTTCGCCCATCTGCCATGCTTCCTTCAGATTGAAACTTAGCAATGTCCGGCACTGGCGGGTGATTGGTTCCATGCGCGCCAGCAAATCCATCCGGTCGGCGAGCGGACGGGTTTCGAACTCGGCCAGATCCATAAAGAATAGGACTTCCTTGGCGGGCACACCGAGTTCAGCCAGGCGAGTTGCGAGATTGCTCCAGATGGTGCCCGCGTGGGGCAACTTGCCCCAATTGACGGCGGTGATAAAGCGGGCAGCTTTCAGCTCCTCGTCAAGCGCCGCCTGACCGACACACTCGATCAGACGTTCCCAAGTCACTTGTCCGCACGCAGCGATGTCACACAACATGACCTTGCCGTCGGTGAATTCCAAACACGTCGTATGCGCTGGGGCGGCAAGGGTGTGGAGCCGTCTCGTTTTATGGCCCAGCGCAGCCTGATAAATCGGCAGCACTTCCCCGCTGCCCATCGCGCCGATGTAGGTGATATCGATTTCACCGGCATGTATGTCGTTCAACGCGGCGGCAAAGAGCGGACCATTGCCACCAAACTTTTCACCCAAGTGCCGCACCGAATACGAAGCGGCGATGCCGGCAGCCGCGGCCACTTTGGGACCGAATTCCGCCATCGAGGCGGGCGATTGCAGCCGGACAAAGGTGTCGATGAAACCGTCGAAGCCACACAATCCAGATAGCCGGGACGGCGCGGCCGAGGTGAGCTTGGCCTTGAAATCCGCAATCATTGGAGCCAGCGAACGGACTTCACGATAAATCGTCACGCCATTGGCTTTCGTTATATGCTGGCGCGACGATGATTGAACGGACGGCTCCATTTCTTCACCCACCCAACCATTGCTCGGCTTTGTTTTGGTGCTTTCAGCGTTTGTCATTGATGTCTTCATCTTTGATTCGTTCGATGCATCGAAGACATGGAACTTCGGGTTCCTCATTCAATTCCCAAGCGTTTCTGCATCTGTTCCAAAGGAACACCTTTGGTCTCGGGCACCATCGTTTTCACCCAGATCAGTTGCAGAAACATCATGAAGCAGAAGAACAGGAAAATGATTCCAGCCCGCTGCGGTTGCTGATTTGCACCCGATAACTCAACCATTTTTGGAAAAACCGTCGTGAGCAGCGCGGCAAAAATCCAGTGGGTGGAACTCCCCAAGGTCTGACCCTCGGCGCGGTGACGATTGGGGAAAATTTCCGAAATCAAAACCCAGATGACCGCGCCCTGACCAACCGCGTGGGCGGCGATAAAGGCAAAGATACAAGCCGGCACAATGCTATAGTGCTGCGTGAAAAAGGCCCACGCGGTCAGTCCCAAAGATGCAATATAACCGAACGAGCCAATGAACAGCAGCGTGCGCCGGCCCAGCCGGTCAATCAGCCACAGCCCGACAAAGGTGAAGATCAGATTGGTAACACCGATGCCAACGGATTGCAGCAACGCCGCCTTGGCACCCAGACCTGTCATTTCGAAAATGCGCGGCGCAAAATACAGTATGGCATTGATGCCGGAAAGCTGGTTGAAGAAGGCAACGAGGAACGCCAGCATAATCGGCACCCGCAACCGCCAGGTCCAAAACTTAACCGCTGTGACTCGCTCGGATGAGGCGGCGAGTATCGCGTCCGCATCCGCCTCAACCTGGGCCGTGGTGACTTCCGGTTCAATGAGCTTCAAAACTTTCACGCCGGCGGCGCGGTCGCCTTTGCGGCCGATCAGCCAGCGCGGACTTTCCGGGATGGCAAAGCAGAGCACCGTATAAAGCAGCGAAGGAAACGCCGCCACACCAAGCATCCAGCGCCAGGCATTTTCACCGATTCCGGCCAGCAGCCAGTTGGAGGCGAAGGCAATGACGATGCCGAAAACAATGTTAAATTGAAACATCCCCGCCAGACGTCCGCGATAGGCTGGCGGCGCTATTTCCGAAATGTAAAGCGGTGCGGCCACGGTGGAGATGCCGATGCCGATGCCACCAATTATCCGGGCGGCGATGAATATCCCAACCCCGTTGGCAAAAGCACAGCCCATCGCCGAAACGACGTAAAGCACGCCGATACATAGCAAGGTTTTTTTTCGGCCAAATAAATCGGTCGGCCAGCCCCCAAAAAGGGAACCCAGCACGGTGCCGTAAAGCGCGGAGCCAATGGCAAACCCATGCATACCGGGACTCAAGTTCCAAAGCGCTTGAATTTTTTGTTCCGCACCGGAGATGACCACGGTGTCAAACCCGAACAGGAATCCAGCCAGCGCCGAAACGATGGCCCAGAAAAAGATACGGCGGTTAAAGACTGGAACCTTTGCCAAGATGACCGATGGTGATGTTGCGATTGTATTCATGTCAGATGCGTTTACTGTGCTGCCCGGCTAAAAACAATGACTATTTCTAAAAATTTGCGGCCACAACGCCAGGCTGCCCGCCTGAATGCGAATGAGACCGCTATTGCTACGAACTGTTGTTATATGCGCGTCAACTCTACTTTGCGCGGGTATCGGGTTATTGCTGTCCTGCAGCTTGCCGAGGATCCCAGTATTGCGAGTTGATCAAAGCCTTTGCACTAGACACCTGACCAGGATCAACCGGTGGATTGATATTCGCATCTTTTCTCGTTTCAGCATGACCATCCGAAAATGCGACATTGCCCATTCCGGGCCACTTGCCGGCGTTGTGACGGGTGGTGTCAACCCCTTCATGTTGACCACCGGTATTGGCGGGATCCATATTGCCATTAAGCCACCACAAACTGGCGCTGGCGGATAAATCCGGCTTCGGATTCTTGTCAGCATAGACCATGCAATCCGTTGGATGAAGGATTGAGCTCCGTTTGAAGTTGGCTGTGCTCACGAATTTATAGGCCGCCACCGATCGTGCTCCGGGAGCATTCGGAGTGCAGCTTAAAAAATAAGAATTGTAGCCGTATCCCACCAGGTTAAAATTAAAAGCCCAGTTCCAAACCGCCCCGCTGCTTAATTTAATTGGACCATTAACAGCCGGGTCGTGAAACGATTTCCAATAGTTGGTGGATCCTCCGCAGATAAAGGAACCCCACCAATAGTTATTTTCGTCTATCACATCCCAGTTGCCATTGGCGGTGCCCAAACAGGTAGGGTAAAAATCATTGTTATCGTCCGTATACATCTGCGTATACAAAATCATTTGCTTCTCATTGTTCAAGCAACTGATCTTGATAGCCTTGCTTTTTGCGGAAGCCAGCGCCGGTAGCAGCATGGCCGCCAGAATGGCGATGATCGCAATCACCACAAGCAATTCTATCAGGGTGAATGCGCGGAGAAATAACGGTTGATGCTTGGTGGTGTTTGTTTTCATAAGTATTACCTGAACGATGTCTAAATTTTATTTTTAATGTCAGCAATTAAGGCCGGCCTGCGGATTTATTGGCCGCAGGCCGGCTAACCCAATCAACCGAACTTAGTGTTTAACACGGTAGAATTCCGTGGTCCCACTCGGGGCGAGGGTGGCCTGGAAGTTGCCTCCACCTAGCGAGCTAACTGTGGCCGACACTGGCAAGTATGTTCCATTGACAGTCGTGGAACTTACCAGAGAGTAGGATGAAGCCAAGGCTGCGGGCGCACCTGTGAATTTAATCGTTACGGTTCCGCCGCTCACCATAATGCTGGTGATATTGGGCGGACCGGCGACATAACCCAACTGACCGCTGCTCGGCGTGATCAATCCCGAAGTGACCTGCACCTCATCAATTGAGCCAATGAAGGTGCGCGGATCTGTGTTGGCACCATCGTTCAGCGGATACCGATAGCGGCCGACAAACAAGTTGCCTTCAAACTTGGCCGGCAAGGGACTGTATCCGCCGGGCAAGGCCACGGTGGCGTTCGTGCCGGTGCCGTCCGTATTGGCCAGCGACAAACTGATCTTGTTATTAACCGCATCATACTGCGCCAACAGGTAGTGCCAGTTGCCATCCGCGTAATTTTGGTTGTTCACCGTGACCGATTGGATGCCTGAATTGGTATCTTCCCAAGACGGTCCAGCGGGAGCGACGGCCATGTTGTTGACCTTGAAGTTAACTGCGCCCGGGCCAGCCTGGTTCAGATTGAGGCTGTAACGCACCGTGTTGCCTCCGTCCGTGCCCTGGCAGAGCAGTGACATCGTTCCATTTCCACTCTGGTCGCCGTAGCTGCGGAAGAACAATTCCAGCGAGAAGTCACCCTGGAAATCGAACACATCCGGTCCGGCGGGATAAAACACCACACCGTTCACAGCCGAAATGAATGAAGCATCAAAGGCATTCGTTGAACCATTATTGCCATTGATGAACAACGAGGTCGGCGGGACAACGTTTGTCAAAGCAATTCCGCCATTGGCGCCAATACCGCTTGTATTGGGAGCATCATTGAACGTGATTAAGTCATAGCTTTCGCCAGGAATCAAGTCGTCAACGGTGGCTTGGGGATAGGTGACGGCTTCGGTGAAATTAAAGCCCCACCGAGCCAGCGGGATAGCCTGAGAAACCGCAACCGTCATTGGAGCGCTGGTGGCAGTAATTCCACCACATGGGGTAGAAGCGAGCAACTGATAAGTGCCAGCCGTGGCAAAAGTTACCGGATACAAGTTGAGGCTGTTATTGGTCTGGCCTGAAACATTGGCACCATTAAGTTGCCATTGGAACTGCAGGGGGCCGCCCAAAACCTGGACGGGCCAGTTTGCAGCCGAAAGAATCAAAGGCGTGCCGACAGCGACCGTGTTGGTGGACGCCGTGTTATTAAAGACCGGAGCGTTGCAACCGCTGGCATTGGCCATCAGTTGGCTGTTCGGCAAAGAAACGCTAGAATAACGGAGCTGGTTGAGCTGGCCGTTAAAAATCTGGCCCTGCCCTTCGTCACAGCCGAGGAACAAGGGTCCCTGACTGCCAGAACCACCCGGATTGAGCGGCACCGTGATGTAGGTTGAAGTTTCATAACTGGTGCCGTCGTCATTGACGACAAGCATGTCCATCGTCTCGGTGGTGGAATTAAAACGGGCGCACACATAATGCCAGTGACCGTCATCCATACGATGACCGTAGTTTTGCGCCGCCGTGATGCGGCAATCAATGCCGAATACCGCGACGTTCCAACTCCAAAAACGAATAGAACCAATTTGATTGGTATCATTATTGGCATTGTCGTTTATATTGACAAACGCGTAAGCTGAATTGTGGTGATCAAAAATGAGGAACTGGGACTGGGTTCCTGTCACCGGGTCATTGGTGGTATCCGATTTGAAATAACATTCCCAGGTAAAATCAGGGCCGTTGAAGGCATTACCATAGGTCAGATTGTCGCAAGTCAGAGTTCCGCCGGCTCCGTTTTCATCAATACCACAATTCCAAGAGGCGGGCGCAGGGCTGAAATAACCGCTCGTGTTAAACATGGAGCTTGGCGGCGCAGAACTTGTAAAAGTTGGGGCCGCAGCCATGGCTCCCTGGAACCAAAGATCTTGAACCGTCGCCGGCGCGAGACCGGTGCCGGGAGGGGTGATCCCCTGGCCGGTGTTGGTGGCCAGGTCCAATATGCCGGTGCCACCGGGGCTCAAGGCAATGGTGTTTGCCGCGTTCAGTTTCCAATAGGCGATCGTCGTCGCATTCGTGTCGGCTTCCAAGGCAATGGCACCTCCGGCACTCAAAACGAGCGCGGCGGATAACACTGCCAACTTGATGTTTTTCATTTTCATGACTGTTTTGTTTGGTTTGTTGTTTCGATTATCAACCGTTCCAGACCGTCCAGAAAAGAATCTATTCGTCGCCACATCTCGGAATCATTCTTAAATTAGTCATCAAGCAATTCATCGTTTCGCCATGATGTGCCAATATCCAGTCGCTGGGATTGACACTGTTTTAACCCACAACTGTTCACCACTCAAATGCAGACTATACAGAAATGAAAATACTTGTTATGACAACATTGATCGCGGTCATTACAAATCAGACGGTGGAAAATCACGAAAAACAGCCATGACCTCTGGCACTCATTGCACGAGGCGTATGCGATAAAAGCGTTGCGTATCCGCGCCCAAACCATCCGTGGTGGACGCGGAATTGTTGGTGGCGGTGACGGGGCTGCCACGGTCAATCCAAACCGGTGCCGCGAGATTGGTGGCGGATTGCAACTGGTAGGTGAGATTCGACACCGCGCTCCAGGTAAAATTAAATGTGCCGTTGGACGCGGTTAATGACGGTGTGATGGGCGGCAATTGCAAATTCACCGTGACCACGCTGCTCGTGACACTGCCGGAGGCGCTGGTGACGATGACTGAATAATTCCCGGCGCTGTTGACACCTGCGTTGTTGATCGAAAGGTAAGGAAGCCCGGTGAAATGAATCTCGCGCACGCAATTGTTGCCGGCATCAGTAAAATAAAAGTTGCCGGTGGCATCAAAGGCCTCGAATGCGGGTGTATTCAAACTTGCGTCAGTGGCCGCGCCGCCGTCACCCGAATAGCCCTGAACGCCGTTGCCGACAATGGTGGTGATGATTCCGATTGTATCCACCTTGCGAATACGATTGTTTTGGGAGTCGGTGAAATACAAATTGCCCGAAGTATCAAAAACCACCCCTTGGGGGAAATTTATATTCGCATTGGTCGCCGCAGCGCCGTCACCTGAATATCCTTGAATGCCATTGCCCGCGACGGTGGTGATGATCCCATTGGTATCCACTTTGCGGATGCGCGAACGGTCGCGTTCAGTAATATATAAATTCCCGAAAGCGTCCAGCGTTACACCGGTGGGACCACTGATTAAGGCGTTCGTGGCTGCGCCGCCGTCAACCTGAACGGAACCGCGTCCGGCGACGGTAGTGATGATTCCATTAGTATCCACCTTGCGGATGCAGCCATCCCCACGGTCGGCAATATATAAATTACCGACGTTGTCCAAGGCTACGTCGGTGGGACCGATTAAACCGGCGTTGGTGGCCGCGCCGCCGTCTCCAAAATAATGGATTATTCTGCTGCCGGCTACAGTGGAAATGATGCCATTGGTATCCACTTTGCGGACTCGGGAGTCAGGGGCATTACCGCCGTCAATGTCTATATAAAGATTGCCGATGACATCAAAGGCCATCCCGGCGCAGAAATCCAGCCCGGCATTAGTGGCTGCACCGCCGTCACCTGAGTAGAACGGAGAGCCACCCCCAGCGAATGTTGTGATAAATCCATTGGTATTCACAACGCGGACGCGACTGTTGTAGTAGTCGCCGACATACATGTTGCCCATGGCATCGAAGCACAAGCCAACCGGCTGCCTCATTGTGGCATTGGTGGCCAGACCGCCATCACCGGAATAATTAAAGTTACCATTCCCCGCCACAGTGGTAATGATATTGTTGGGCAGATTTGTCCCGTTGAACTGCCATTGATATGAGAGCGGGCCGACGTCAGTTGCCGTGACGCTCAAGATCGCGTTACCGCCTAAAATGACTGTTTGATTGGCCGGCTGGCCGGTGATGACCGGCTGGGCTTCGGCGGTAAGCATGTTCACCACCACGCCAAAGAGGCAGGCTTTAATCAGGGCATAGCGGACTTTCATAGACACTGGGTTGGCGATGAAAGTAAAAAGCTGTGCGTCAACCCTCTTAAAATCAGCGGCAGATTTATTGTTGTTCTCCGAGCAACCTCATGATCTGGGGATCCGTGAGATTTTCGCTGGTCACAACCGCCACACCCGTGTCAATCAGCCGGGGGCTGGATTGCCCCTTGTTATGAATGGCCAGCGCTTTCACCCCTTCGTAGCCCATTTTGTAGGGATCCTGCACGATAATTGCCGCGACCTGCCCGGAGCGCAAACCTTCGAGCAATGACTTATCCGGATCGAAGGCCACCATTTTCACATCGGTGCGCTTTTGCTCCTGCAAAGCTTGGAGTGCGCCCACGGACATGTCAACATTGCAGGCGAAAAGCCCTTGCACATCGGGATGATTCCGGAGCATTTCCGTGGTCACCTTTTTTGCAATTTCTGCCGTATCCTGGCCCGATTGCGAATCCACAATTTTAATGTCCGGATAATCATTCGTAATGGTGTCGACAAACCCGGCTACACGCTTCACGGCAGCATGGGATCCGGCGATATGCCGGACGACAAGAATATTGCCTTTGCCGCCAAGCGCGTGCCCCATGCGTTGCGCCGCCAGCACCCCGCCTTGATAATTATCCGTGGAAGCGAAGGAAACAAACTTTACCGAATCCAAGCCTGAATCAATGATGGCAACGGGAATATTCAAGTCGGCGAGTTGGTCAACGGAAGAAACCAGATTCTGACGATCCACCGGCGCGAGAACAACGCCTTCGACATGGCGGGAAACGGCGGCATCAATAATTTGGATCTGGCCGGCACTGTTGGTTTCACGATCTGGCCCATTCCAAATAATCTCGTATCCGTAATCTCTGCCGGCCGCTTGCGCTCCTGCAAAAACTGACTGCCAAAATACCGTATTCGTCAACTTGGGTATGACAGCAATGACGTGGGTGGGCCCGGTGGGCGGTTCAATTGCGGTCGGTTCCTTACCACAGCCGCCACCAAAAACGAGTGCCGCCACCAAGAGCGTAGAAAACGATAGCAATTTTTTCATAATTTTAGTTTCAATTCGGTTTCATTTGAACGCAATTGATTGCGCCGTCAATGGGGTTATTGAATATGGGCATGTTATGCCCTTAATATGACTATTGGCAAATTCAAAGTAGACAGGCTGGAGAAATGTTGCTATTACTGCCTTAAATCCTGTAATAACCATTAAGCTAGATCAAATCATTGCGTATGAACAAAAAATCCAAGCACAGTGAAATCAGCCGGTTTCTTGAGATCGAGATTTCCAGCGGTAAATATGGCGACGGTTCGCGGCTACCCAGCGAGTCCCAACTGGTCGCGCAGTTCAAGGTCTCGCGCCCCACGGTCGCACGGGCACTGCGTGAATTGGAAAATAAGAACCTGGTTATACGGCGCGCTGGTTCGGGCACCTATGTCCGATCAAACAGTGAGCGTAACCCGACCTCACGAATTCTAGGTTTGCTACTGCCGGGTCTTTCAACCACCGAAATCTTTCAAATCATCTGCGGTGAAATCGCCAGCCTGGCACGCGTCAACGAATACGGTTTGCTTTGGGGCGGCTCCACCAACCCGCGCGTGGATACCGACGCCAGCCTCAAACACGCGGAGGAAATCTGCAAACAATTCATTGAACGAAAGATTGGTGGCGTCTTTTTCGCCCCGGCCGAATTGCAACCCGGTCAGGGAAAGGCCAATTCCCAGTTGGCGGAATCCCTCCGGGAGGCGGGCATCCCGGTCGTGCTATTGGATCGTGATCTCATAGATTACCCAGGACGGAGCGATTTTGACCTCGTGGGCATTGACAATATGGCCAGCGGCTACATGGTCGCTGAACATCTCATCAAACTGGGATGCCGGAAACTGTTTTTTGTCGCGCGTCCATTTTCCGCAGCCACAGTGGACGCACGGATTGCTGGGGTCCGTGAAGCCATCGTGCGACATCGCATTGAGCCGGCCGCAAATTGGATTCGCTATGGCGATCCGGCCGATCTGAAGTTTGCCCGGTCACTGGTGGCAGGCAGGCAGGCAGACGCCTTCATTTGCGCCAATGATGACACTGCGGCGGTGCTGTTGCGCACTTTGGAAGCGGAAGACGTGCGCGCCCCGCGCGACGTCCGTGTGGTCGGATTTGATGATGTCAAATACGCCACGTTGGTTTCAGTTCCACTCACCACGATTCACCAGCCTTGCCGGGACATTGCGGTCATGGCTTTTCGAACCATGCTGGAACGGCTGGCTGAGCCAACGCTACCAGCCCGAAGCATTTCATTGACCCCGCGTCTGGTCGTTCGCGAATCCTGCGGCGCGTATCTGCCCCGATCCAAAAAAGCATAACGGACCAGACATCTGATTTATCGCTGGCAGTGTTTCAACAACTCCAACGCATTCACCTTTAAGTTGGTCAATCAGCCGTTATCGGCATGTGACCCGAACTGGTTCCGAAGGTTCATTGATTTTAGTGGCCCAGGCTATTTCTTCCTGAATCTCCAGTTCCACGCTCTGCTGCGTCAGATATTACTTCCATTCGTTCGGATCGAAATAACTGTCCAGCCGGGCTATGCCTGTCCGATTCGGCTGGCACCAGCACTAGGCCGCGCGACTTCGTCCGGCCGATATCTGCAATAAGGGCGCGAGGCGTTGCCTGTCGCCCAGACAGCATTAGCCCGCGATGCTGCGCACGGGCAAGACCTCAGCAATAGGGCCGCGAGGCTACGCCCGGCCCCAGGCATCCAGATTAGCCGTGAGACCGGCCTGCTCTCCTTCCACTTCGCTTCGTAAAACTGACCGGACTCACTGATCAAAACCAAATTGGTCTGACCCTTCGCCGCCAGGCTCCGATGCTGTCGTGTAGAGTCAGAAAAATGGCCACCGGCGGCTTGCCGGTTTTCAGGTCCGCTTTTTCTGCCCGCCGTTTCCCTCCGTCGCCCTCCCGGCGTCAGCCCAATTACACCGTCCCGCCCGCTCGTGGTGCCCCCCTGAAGTCTACTCCCACTGGGGAGGGCCGGGGCCTCCGCTTCTTCGTGAAGGACGACAGACAGAAGACGCACAGCAGAGCAGTAATAAAAAGACCATGAAAACAAATTTAAATAATCAAATCGGGCTCGGGAGCAGATCCGCACAATTGAACAGTGTTATGGAACGGCATTTTGCGATCAGCCAACGGTTGAAGCGCAAAAAATAGCGGATCACAAGCGCCATCTTCAAATACTTATTCCCGTCACACCGACTGGAACTTCGGCAATTTTTTCCGATAACTCGTCGGTGACTGGCCGGTAATACGCTTAAAAACCCGGTTGAAGTGAGTGAGCGACTGGAAACCGATTTCGTAGGCGATCTCGCTGATGCGGACGTTGGGATTGGGCAACATGCCTTTCGCCTTCTCCACGCGCACTTGCGAGAGGTATTCGGTAAAATTCAAGCCGGTCGCGCGTTTGAATAATTTGCAAAAATAAAACGTGCTGGTGTTGACCGCCTTTGCCACATCAGTCAGGGAAAGGTCGTCGGTTTGATGTTCCTGAATAAATTGCCGGGCGCGGGTGACGGCGGTTGGTTCCGCCCGTTGCGGTTCGACGAAAATCTGGTGACAGACGAACGAAAGGTGCTGCCCGAAAATGTTGAGCAGGCTGATCATCGAGTCGTATTGCTTGGGTGTCAGCACTCGGGTGTGAAAGTAAGCTTCTTCGAGCTGCTTCAAATTCACTTTCATCCCCCATTCCACCAACTGCCGGGTGGTCCGCGCAAACTGGCGTTGGGTGGGTTTCTTGAGGAAGACCTGGCCGGTTTGCAGCCAGCCGATCAATTTTTCGCCCGCCTTTACCGGCACGGCCGTGTCGCACATGCCGGCAAAACACGTCACGGACTTGGGCGCGGTTCCGGGCGACTCGACTATTTTTTGCTGCACCTGCAGGCAGGCTGCGCAGGAGCGGCTGTGCTTGGACAGGAGCGCGCAAAATGGATTTTCGTATTTTGCCCCCTGATGAACCATCCGCCAGACTTCCGTTGTGCGCAGCTTTAAAGGCAGGCCAGTCGAACGGCTGAACGCCTGCTCGTAATCCTGATAAATCTGGGAGCGGGACAACTGCTCAATCAACTGCTTGTTCGCGGGTGGCGGCACGCCTCCAAATTACGCGGCCATGCCCCGCCGGGCAAGTAGCAAAAAAAGCAAAGTTTTCGCCAACCCAAGTGGAGCCGAAACAAGTCACCCGGCTTTTACTTCTTACAACAAGCATTAGAGCCGGATTGCCTGTCGCAATTATGAAAACTAAATACGAACATGAAAAGATTGTTTCGCACCCGCCCGAATCGCCGGCATTGCGGAGCATCATTGCGCGGCATCCCTTTTTCCAGCAGTTGGGCGAAGACCACCTGAACGCACTGATCGGATGCGCGATGCAGACCCAGTTTCCGAAAGATGATTTTATCTTTCATCAGGGCGATGTCGCCAACCGCTTTTACCTGATCGAAGATGGCTGCGTCGCCTTGGAAGCCAATCAACCCGGCCACGGCACCATTCGCATCCAAACCCTGGGTTCTGGCGACGCGCTGGGCTGGTCATGGTTGTTTCCGCCGAACATCTGGCGTTTCAGCGCGCGCGCCACCGAGCCGACGCGGGCGATTTTCTTTTACGGCACCTGGCTGCGGGCGCAGTTTGAACAGCATCCCGGGCTGGCCGACGAACTGATGAGACGCATGGCGCAGTTGGTCGTCGAACGGTTGCAGGCCACCCAATTGCAACTGGTGGAGATTTCCGAGGTCGCCATGCAGGCGCAGCTTCAAGCACTGCAACTGGCCTCACCCTCCGGACCTGTCACGCCAAGAAAACCTTGAACCCGCCAGGCAGCCATTAGAACCCGACGTCCGAGCCCTTGGGTTTCAGGCTGAAGAGGAAGTCGGCGATGTCACTCAATTCGTTGGTGTTGATGATTGGCCCCCACTTGGGCATGAAGTGCGGCGGCTCCGGCCCGTTCGGATTCATCCGGGGAATGACCCGTTCGCCCCGGCTGACAAAGGCAATCAACTCATCCTTCGTATATCCATCGGCTACATAAATCAGACTCGGAACCTGCTCGGCTGTTTTAGCGTTGGTATTGGTCACACCACCTTTGCCGTCCTGCCCGTGACATTGAAAGCAGCCGTATTTTTGGAAGAGCGCATGTCCGCGTTCCATCGGCGTCATTTTCGCCAGTTGTTCCGTAGAGGGAGCATTACCGCTGATGGCCGCGCGCGCGGCTTTCACGTCATCGGTGGAAACCGTGCTGCTGCGGTTGCCCCATGATTGGCGGATGTAAGTCAAAACGCCCGCGAGATCCGCATCGGATAATCCCGCACCCATCGGTGCCATGGCGAGATTCCAGTCTTTGCCGGCAACTTTGATCGGACCGTTGAGTCCAAGCTGTGGAACGCGGACCAGGCTTGGAATATCTTTGGACACCCATTCCGAACCGGCGAGGGGTGGCACTTGATCCGGTTTGCCGAGACCATCGCTGCCGTGACAGGTGCCACAGACGGATTCATAAACCGCCTTGCCGTGGGCAATCATCGCGGCCTCGCCCGACTTCGGCTGATAGATGGCCAACTCATCGGCCGATTGAAAAGGAGTGTAAACCAGCTTGTTGAACCAGCCGCTGTGCCGGTCAAAATAGACCGCGCCAAAAAAGAGCAGCACGAGAGTCAGGATGAAAATCCAGATGGGAACAGAACCACCTGACGCCGTCGGTTCGGCTTCAGGTGGGCGGCAGCTTTTTTTATTATCGTCGCTCGCGATCAAGGCGTGAACGCTATTTCAATACGAAGATGGTTCCAAGAATTATTTGCCGTCGTATTTGTCGTGGACTTCTTTGATCTTGGCTTCATCGGCGGCCTTTTCCTCGGGCGTGAGCTTCGCGAGCTTGTCGTCCAGCAGCGCCTTTTTGCGGACGCTGGAATCATAGGTCAGGAACTCGTAGATTTTCTTGCCGTCGCTGCTGTCAATGCCGGAGCCGGGCTTGCGCATCATCCGTTTGACGTAGCGCGACCATTCGTCGGGCAGCGCGTAATCGGAATTGATCGGCCGGCTCAACTTGTGGCATTGCGTGCATTTCTGGCTGAAGATGGCGTAGTTGTCCTGGATGCCCTGTGGATATTTGGAGACATCAATCGTGGCCGGGCCTTTTTCGAATGCATTAATTCGCGCCTGGGTGGCAGCATCGAGTGTATCGTCGGCGCGAACCGTTATGGTCAAAGCGAGCAAGCCGACGAACAGAATTTTTTTATTCCAATGAATCATGTTATTGTCGTTTAAGAGTTAGATTGCTTGGTTAAGATTAAAAACCGTAGGAAAGCTGGACGATGAACTGGCTGACGGGATAACCGTTGGCATTCAGGCCATGGTTCATGAACCATTCGTAATCACCTTCGAGCAACAAAGTGTTGGTGATATAATAGATCGCGCCGGTGGTGAAGCGGTCGGTGGTTGAGCCCATTGCGTTGTTGGCGTAATCGTAACGCTCAACCAGCTCAAGGTCGTTCACAATCGGCGCATCAAAATCAAAGCCCGCCAGTTTGTAGCTGGTCTGCACAAACCAGCCACCCGGCTGAATGCTCCCCATGTCGGTGGTTTCTTGCCAGGTATTGATGTATTCGCCCTTCGCTTCAAAATAGGGAGTGATGTGAACTGCGGCATCCACCACAAGGGCCGACCAAAGATAATTTCCCGACCAGTGACCCGACTGACCGGAAACACCCAACTCAACATCATAATGCGGCTTCAATGGGAAAAACCAGCCGATGCGTCCGCCAACGCTGGGTTCACTGTTTAAGTTGGCATTGTTGCCACTGTTTTGCACGCCGACGTTGCCTCCAAGATCAAGATTGGGAACGGTATTTCCATTGCCATCAACCGTGGTGGCGTTGGCGGTGCCATCTGTGGAACTGGGTCCGTTCACCACATAAGCCGCATAACTGACCGACTGCCCCGATTCGCCGACCGGCACGCCGCCGCGCAATTGGGTTCCCACACCGGCACCCGGTAGGAAATCAATGGCCAACGGATCATCCGGAATTTTATTCAACCAGCCAGCCGAACGTTCGGAATAGGTGCCGAGCGGTAGAAGCATCAATCCCGACACCGACGTCATATAATCGTTGATCAGGTAATCCATCTGGGCGAAGCTCAAGTTCACCGTGGTCGAATAGCCGCTATCATGGGTGTAAGGCACACCGGTCGAAGTCGTCCCACTGGCCGAACCGTTTTGCAACGTCACGTCAAAACCCGCCTCAAACAAAATGTTGTCGTTCGCGCGAAACAGGAAGATGGGCGCAAAATCCGCCAGTGAAAAAGTGCCGAATTGCCCCTTGGCCTGTCCGTATTGCACCTCGGCATCGCCGACCATCGTGAAGTTGTGCAGCGCGCTGCGCGGCGAATTCGCCTGCGCCAGGGCCACGGCGTCCGCCTTCTCGACAGCGTTGGTGGCCAGGTTCTGGGTTTCGCCGAGCTGCTGCTGGAGTTGCTGAATCTGCTGCTGATCCTGCTGATGCGTTTTCTGGAATTCCTGCATCTGCTGGCTCATCTGCTCCACCGTGTTCTTCAAGGCGTTAAAGTCGTCGTCGCTCACTGCGGCGGACGCGGGCTGCGGCAGGGCGATGCCCAAAATGGTGCAGGCAGCGGCGGCGCTTAAAATGCGGGTTGATTTTTTCATGGTAAAAATTCTTTTCGATTTAAGTCGGTGTTAGTTGCCGCCGGCGTCTTCCTGGAGATACTTCAAAATCTCATTCGCCTGCTTCGCCGGAAGGTTGGCCCGCACCCGCATTTCCAGCATGATCGTCTTCCACTGCGACGCCGTGAACTCGGTGGGATAGCGCTCCGGGTGGCAGCGGTTGCAGTTGATGGCGTAAAGTTCCGCGCCGGTGAGTTTCTTTTGCGGCGCCTTGGTCTCCGGCGGCTGCGCCTGGGCCAACGTCACGCCGAGGCTGACCGCGAACACGCCGGTCAACGCCAGCACGCTCCACAAAACCGTCTGTCGTTTGGTTGCTGTCTTCATAACAATTTTAGATTTATCAAATAAACATATATAAACTCCACCGCAATTGGCTTAAACTAACCATTTGTTGCCCATGCTGACGCAAGCAATTCAGGGCTTTGTGGTTTGTTTATCAAGCCGAGTTTCCGCTTCCTTTTTTGAGAAACAAGCTCCATCACATGGGGAGTTCACCTGATATACACCGGGATTTAATTCATAGCCCCGGTTGAAATCCCGGGGTTTTGTAACGCCGGAAAACAAGCAGAAGATAACCGTCAGACAACAGTGGCACAGCGGCCAATTCCTTTGCAGTTTGAAAAGGCCGCCGTGATTATGGCGGATCAGCGGAACATTTTGTTCCGCGTCAACGCCACGCCGAAGTTCAAAAGTTTTTTCGCATCGGCATCCGTCTTCGCCTCGGCGTAAATCCGCAGGATCGGTTCCGTGCCGGAGCCGCGCAGCATCAGCCACGAGGAATCCTTCGCGACATATTTCACGCCGTCGAACGACTTCACTTCGGCGAGCGGCGAACGCAGCAATTTTGCCGGCGGATTGGTTTTAAGAAATTCCATCAGCGCGGCGCGCTTCTCCAGCGGGAAATGCGTGTCAATCCGTCCGTAGCGGTGCGGGCCGAATTGTTTCTCCAGACTCGCCAGCATTTTGTTCACGGAAATTTTCTCCTTCGCCAGCAATTCGAGCAGCAGCAGCCCGGCAGCGATGCCGTCGCGTTCAGGAATGTGATTGGGAAAACCGATGCCGCCGCTTTCTTCCGCGCCGAGCAGCACGCCGCCCTTGAGCATCTCGGTGCAAATATATTTGAAGCCGACACCGGTCTCCACCAATGGCAGACCGTAGAGCGAACACATTTTGTCCACCATCGAAGTCGTCGTCAGCGCCTTCACCACACGACCGGTTTGCTTGCGGTTGACAATGAAGTGATGCAGCAGCAGACAAATAATCTGATGCGTGGAAAGATATTTGCCGTGACCGTCCATCCCACCGACGCGGTCGGCGTCGCCGTCGGTCACCAGGCAGATGTCATGCGGATGCGTGCGCAAAAATTTCTGGCTGCGCGCGTAATTCTTCTCGATCGGTTCGGGATTGATGCCACCAAACATCACGTCGTGCGCGCCGTTCAATGTCGTGACCTTGCACGTCGTGCCAGCCAGCAGTTGTTCAAAGCAGCCAGCTCCGACTCCAAATAACGCGTCATGGGCAAAACGTAATTTTGATTTTGCGATGAGTTTGAAATCCACGAGCTTTTTCAGCGCGGCGTAATGCGCCGGACGCACGTCGGCTATTTTGATTTGGCGCGATTTGACAGCTTCGGCGAGCGGTGTGGATTTGACCGGATTACGGTCGAGAAAACTTTCCACGGCCTGGCAGGTTTCCGAATCGCTGGAACCGCCGTAATAGGACTTGAGTTTAAAACCGTTGAAACTCGGCGGATTGTGGCTGGCGGTGATCATCACGCCGCCGATGGCGTGCAACTGTTTGACGGCGAAAGATACCGAAGGCGTCGGCGTCGGCTCCGGCGTGAGGACAACTTGAAAACCGTTTCCGGCGAAAACCTCCGCCGTGGTTTGCGCGAAGCGGTCGGAAAAAAAACGGCGGTCGTAGCCGACCACGATTTTCGGTTCGCGCCCGAAAATTTCGGATTGGGGATTTAAAATTTCAGATTTCCAAAAATCCGCCGTCGCCTGCGCGACGCGCGCGACGTTGGCGAACGTGAAATCTTCCGCGATGACCGCGCGCCAGCCGTCCGTGCCGAATTTGATTTGTGCCACGCGCAAAGTTTATCCGCGAAAACAAGTTCGCCAATCAAAAACCTTGAAAACCACCGGCGCAGCGGCAAAAGAAAAAGCCGGGATTTTTAATCCCGGCTTTCGGAACAACTGTCCAGATTTAGTTCAACGCCGCAGCGAGCCGGGATTTCTTGCGGTTGACGGTCGGGCGCGTGAGCACGCCGGACTTGACCGCCTTGTCGAGAACAGAGTGAACACCGGGCAGGGCTTTTTTGGCCTCGTCCTTTTTGCCGGCGGTGATGAGGGCGCGGAAATCTTTTTCCACGCCGCGCAGGTTGGACTTGATGCTGCGGTTGTGCTGATGCTTGCGTTCGTTGCCGCGCATGCGGCGTTCGGCTGATTTCGTATTCGGCATAAATTATATGTTCTGCGTCGTAAAAGGAGGTTAAATCTAGCCAAACGCGGTCGGATGTCAACGATGAAAACCCGTGTTTTTAGGGCGTTCACACATTTTTTATGGCGCAATATCTGCTCTTTCTTCAGTCTCAATCCGTCTGATGACGGACGTTCGTTGACGCCATGAACAATAACAAGCGCCTGAACATACTGCATCTGGAAGACGAGCCGGATTTTGCCGAGCTGGTCTGCTCGTTGCTGGAGCAAGGCGGCGTGGTGGCGGAAATCCGGCGCGTCGGCGACCGCACGGCGTTCGTGCAGGCGCTGGAGAGCGACGGATATGACATCATCATTTCGGATTATCATCTTCCGTCGTTCACCGGACTCGAGGCGATGGCGATGGCGAAGAAAAAATTTCCGCACACGCCGTTCATCCTGGTTTCCGGCACAATCGGCGAGCAGGCGGCAATCGAGAGCCTGAAGGCCGGCGCAACGGATTATGTGCTCAAGCAGCAGCCCGACCGCCTGCCGTCCGCCGTCCGGCGCGCGGTGCAGGAAGCCGACGAGCGCAAAAAACTTCACCAGGCGGAAACCGAATTGTCCCGCCGTGAAAAATATTTCCGCACACTCACGGAAAACTCGCTCGACGTGGTCGCCATCCTGGATCGTGAGCAGAATTACAGTTACATCAGTCCGTCGGTCAAAAACGTCATGGGCTACGAGCCGGCGGAATTGATCGGGCAAAAGGCGCTCGCCCGTGTGCATCCCGACGACGTGGCGCAAATGGCCGAGTCATTTCAGAAAGCTCTGGAAAATCCCAGCCAGGCTGTCTGGGTTCGATACCGCTACCAGCACAAGGACGGCGAATGGTATCGCCATGAGGCGCACTGCCAGAACCGGTTTGACGACCCGGACATCCGTGGCATGGTGGCGCATTGCCGCGATGTGACCGACCGCTGGCAGGCGGAGGAGGACTTGCGCCAGAGCGAAAAGCAATACCGCCTGCTCTTCAACGGCAACCCGAACCCGATGTGGGTGTTTGATCTGGAGACGCTGAAGTTTTTGGAGGTCAACGAGGCGACCGTGCAACACTACGGCTACTCGCGCGAAGAATTTCTGGCAATGACCATCATGGACATCCGGCCGCCGGAAAAAAGTCCCCAGCCAACCGGCGCCGTGGACAATTCCGGCACCCTGGTCTGGCGGCACCGGCGCAAGAACGGCAGCCTGATTGACGTGGAAGTCGTGTGGAGCCCGATGGCGTTTCGCAGCCGGTTCGCCGCCCTGGCGATGGCCACGGACGTGACCAAGCGGCGGCAGGTGGATCATCGCAACAACATTTTTTCCAAGCTGAGCCACCGGTTGAGTTCGGCCACCACCGCGCCGGAGTCGGCGATGATCATTTGCGAGGCGGCGGACGGCCTGTTCAAGTGGGACGACTTTGCGCTCGACCTGTATTTCGCCGAACGCGACGAGGTTTTTTCGCTGCTCAACATCACCACGGTTGACGGGCAGCGGGTGGAACTTCCCCCGGCGCTCCAGCCCAAGACGGCGAATGCCCTCATCCGGCGCGTGGTGCAACGCGGCGCGGAACTGCTCTCCGATGTGGAAGCCAAGGACCATTCCGCCGCGACGATGCTCGCGCCCGTGCTCAAGGGAACGCAGGTCATCGGCGTGCTGTTCGTCCAGAACCATTCACCCGGCTCCTACGCGCAAAGCGATCTTGAAGTGTTGCAAACCCTCGCCGACCAGTGCAGCGGCGCGCTCGAACGCGTCCGGGCCGAGGGCCAGTTGCGCCAGACCGAGCAACGCTTCCGCGATTTGTTTGAAAATTCGCCGGACGCGATCCTGGTCGAGGACCTGGCCGGCAAAATCTTGGATGCGAACCAGGCCGGCTGCCGGTTGCACGGGCTGCCGCGCGGACAACTGATCGGCAAGAATGCCATCGAAGATTTGCTGCCGGCGGAGCATCGCGACGAGGCCCGCCAAAAGTTTCAAAAATTGGCGGCGGGAAAACTGTCCTGGGTGGAGGGAGAAACCGTCACGACGGATGGACGCGTCGTCCCGGTGGAAGTGCGCGCCGGGCGCATGGAATACGAGGGCCGGCCCGCCCTACTCCTGCACGTCCGCGACATCACGCAGCGTCGCTCGGCGGAGTCCGCCCTGCAAAGTTCCGAACTGCTGTTCCGTTCCGTCTGGGAAAATTCCGTGGACGGGATGAGCCTGACGGATGAAACCGGCGTCGTCATCGCCGTCAACGACGCCTTTTGCCGGCTCGTCGGAATGGAGGCGGCGGAGCTGGAAGGCCAGCCGTTCACCATCGTCTTTGCCGCCTCGGAAAATCCGTTTGAGATGATGAAGCAGCACCGCGACCAATTTCTCAATCATGTCACCCGGCAGAAAAGCGAACACCCGCGCGTCCTGCACAACGGCCAGACGGTGACGCTGGAGATCACGGACTCGTTCGTCGAAGTCCACCACCGGTCACCGCTCATGTTGAGCCTGTTTCGCAATGTTACGGCGCAACGGCGGCTGGAGGAGCAGTTCCGCCAGTCGCAAAAAATGGAAGCCATCGGCCAACTCGCCGGCGGCGTGGCGCACGACTTCAACAACATCCTCACCGTTATCCACGGCCACGCCTCGCTGCTCGGCATGTCCGACATTGACGAGAACGCGGCGCGTTCCGCCAAACAGATCACGCTGGCCGCCGAACGGGCCGCCACGCTGACCCGCCAGTTGCTCGCGTTCAGCCGCCGCCAGCTCATCCAGCCCAAGCGGCTGGACCTGAACAAGACCGTCGGCAACATGAGCGACATGCTCGGCCGGCTGCTGGGCGAGGACATTTCGCTCCAGTTGAATTATTCGCAAATCCCCGCCACCGTCGAGGCCGACGCGGGCATGATGGAACAGGTGCTGTTGAATCTGGCCGTCAATGCGCGCGACGCCATGCCGCGCGGCGGCCAGCTCGCCATCCGCATCGCCATCGTGGATGTGGATGAGGCCCACGTCCAGCGCCAGCCCGAGGCGCGGGCCGGCCGTTTCGTCTGCGTCAGCAAATCCGACACCGGCTGCGGCATTCCGGCGGAAAATCTGGCACGCATCTTCGAGCCGTTTTTCACCACCAAGGAAATCGGCAAGGGCACCGGCCTCGGCCTCGCCACGGTGTATGGCATCGTCAAACAGCACCAGGGCTGGATCGAAGTCGAGAGCACCGTCGGCAAAGGCACCACCTTCCGCGTCTATATTCCTTTTGTCCAGGAGGTGGAAGCCGAAACGGAAAAAAATCCCGCCAAAGTCACGGTGCGCGGCGGCACGGAAACCATCCTGTTGGTCGAGGACGAGCGCCCCGTGCGCGAACTGGTCGCCAACCTGCTCGAGAATCACGGCTACGAAGTCCGGCAGGCCGCGAGCGGCAACGAGGCGCTCGGCGTCTGGCAGCAGCACAAAAAGAAAATCTCGCTGCTGCTCACCGACCTCGTGATGCCCGGCAACATGAACGGCCATGAACTGGCGGAGAAACTCCGCACCGACCGGCCGGAATTGAAGGTCATTTTCACCAGCGGCTACAGCTCGGACATCGTCGGCAAAAATTTCAAGCTGGAACCGGATTTGAATTTTCTTCAAAAACCCTACCAGCCGCAAACCCTGGCCCTGACCGTGCGCCGCTGCCTCGACACCAGGGCAAATTAAATCTTCCAACTTTTCTTTGCCCGCGGGTTTCGCTTAAACTCCGCCCATGATTATTGCGCCCTCGCTGCTCGCCGCCGACCACGCCAGTTTCGGCAAGGGCGCCGTGCGCGCGACCAGGGCCGGCGCCGACTGGCTGCACCTCGATATCATGGACGGCCATTTCGTGCCGAACATTTCCTTCGGCCCGCAGGTCGTCAAAGCCATCCGGCCGCTGACCAAAATCTTTTTCGATGTCCACCTGATGTGTTCCAAGCCGGAAATTTTGCTCGAACCGTTTGCCAAGGCCGGCGCGGATGAAATGATCATCCACGTGGAGCTGGGCGAGCAGATTCCGTCGCTCATCTGGAAAATCAAATCGCTCGGCAAGAAAGTCGGGCTGGCCGTGAACCCGCCCACGCCCATCGCGCTCATGCAGCCGTATCTGGACAAGATTGACCTGCTGCTGGTGATGACCGTCAACCCCGGCTTCGGCGGACAGGAATTCATCCACGAGACGCTCCCCAAAATCCAGCAGGCCGAGGCGTGGCGGCTGGAGAAAAAACTGTCCTATCGCATCGAGGTGGACGGCGGCATCAACAATCAGACCGCCGCCGAATGCGCGCGCGCCGGGGCGGACACGTTTGTGGCCGGCACCAGTCTCTTTGGCCAGCGCAGCTTGAAGGCGGCCGTCACCAAAATGCGGAAAGTCGTCAACGCCCACAATCCGGCGCTGGCGGATTTGAAGATGTGAAGCAGCAGCGGACGCGTGTCCGTTTACTTGAATTTGATTTTGTTCGGGAGGAACAGCAGCCCGATGCCGCCGACGATCAGCATCAGCCCGACCGGGCCGAGCTTCACCCACGGAACGCCATGCGAAGGCTTGCCCTGCGAAACCAGCGCGGTGATGGTCAGAAAGATTCCCAGCGGCACCATCACGAAGCCCAGCGCCCGATACCATTTATTCTTGGTCATGGAGTTAATTTAAAATTGCGAATTTCGCCTGGCGAATTAAAAACCGGCCGCGACCGGAACGGCTCATTGGCGAATGGTGCATTCGCCATTTGAAATTCGCAATTCGCAATTTCATCACGATTTCAGCACCGCAATGAACGCCTCCTGCGGGATGTCCACGTTGCCGATGGATTTCATGCGCTTCTTGCCTTCCTTCTGTTTCTCCAGCAGCTTGCGTTTGCGCGACACGTCGCCGCCGTAGCATTTCGCCGTCACGTCCTTGCGGAACGCGCTGATGACTTCCGACGCGACAATTTTTCCGCCGATGGCCGCCTGGATTTTCACCTGGAACTGCTGGCGCGGAATGACTTCTTTCAGCTTTTCCGCCAGGGTGCGTCCCCTGCCCTCCGCCTTCGTGCGATGCACGATGCAGGAAAACGCGTCCATCGGCTCGGTGTTCACGAGCATGTCGAGCTTCACCATGTCGGATTCCATCTCGCCGTCGAACTCGTAATCCATCGAGCCGAAACCGCGCGTCATGCTTTTGATGCGGTCATGAAAATCAATCAGGATTTCGTTCAGCGGCAGCCGGCTGGTCAGCATCACGCGCCGGGCGTCGAGCGTTTCCGTGTGGTCGAGCGCGCCGCGCTTTTCCGAGATCAGCGCCATCATGTCGCCGATGCTTTCGTTCGGACAAATCACAAACGCCTTCACCATCGGCTCCTCGATCTTGGCGATGTGGCTGGGGTCGGGCATGAACACCGGATTGTCAATGTGCTTCACCGTGCCGTCATTCATCGTCACGCGATAGATGACGCTCGGATAGGTCGCGATGATGTCCATGCCGTATTCGCGGCGCAGCCGTTCCTGCACAATTTCCAGATGGAGCAAACCGAGGAAGCCGCAGCGGAAACCGAAGCCGAGCGCGACGGACGTTTCCGACGAATAGACGAACGCCGAATCGTTCAACTGGAGCTTGGCCATCGCCGATTTCAGATGCTCGTAATCCGCCGTGTTGATCGGATAAATGCCGCTGAACACCATCGGGTGAATCTCCTTGAAGCCCGGCAGTTCGCCCGAAGGATGGCGCGCGTCGGTGATGGTGTCGCCCATCTTCACCTCGGCGGCGGTCTTGATGTTGGCGGTAAAATAGCCGGTCTCGCCGACTTCCAGCTTCTCGCGGATGTAAGGTTTGGGGTTGAAGCTGCCGACTTCCTTCACCTCGACGTTTTTGCCGGAGTGCAACAGCTTGACCATCATGCCCGGCTTGATCTCACCGTTGAATACGCGGACATGCGTGACGACGCCCTTGTAGGTGTCAAAATAAGAATCGAATGCCAGCGCCTGCAAGCTCGCTTCGCCCGTCGGCTTGGGCGGCGGCACGCGCGCGATGATGGCTTCCAGAATTTCCTCGATGCCGATGCCTTGTTTGGCGCTGCACGGAATCGCCCATTCGGCGGGGATCGCGAGCACATCCTCCAACTGCTGCTTGGCCTGCGGGACGTTCGCGTGGCCGAGGTCAATCTTGTTGATGACGGGAATGATGGTGAGGTTCAGCTTCGACGCGAGGTGATAATTCGCCACGGTCTGCGCCTCGACCCCCTGCGCGGCGTCAATCACCAGCAGCGCGCCTTCGCACGCGCTCAGGCTGCGGGAAACTTCATAGGAAAAATCCACATGGCCGGGCGTGTCAATCAGGTTCAGCTCGTAGGTCTCGCCGTTGCGCGCCTTGTAAGTCATCGTGACTGGATGCGCCTTGATGGTGATGCCGCGTTCGCGCTCCAGATCCATCGCGTCGAGCAGCTGGTCGGACATGTCGCGCGTGGCGATGGTGCCGGTCATGTGCAGCAGCCGGTCGGAAAGCGTCGTCTTCCCATGGTCAATGTGGGCGATGATGCTGAAATTTCTTATGTGCGCTGAATCCATTCGTCAAATCGTTCAATTGTTGGATCGTCAAATCGGGAACCATTCAACGGTTTAACCGTTCAACGATTCAACGAATCCGAGCGCGACAGGATACCGGGAAAACGCGTGATGAAAAGGAAATTTAGCCGGCAGCGTCGCCGGCAAACCCGCCCGAAGGTTTCCTTTGGACAGCAAAAATGGTAAAATGACAGGGTGCCGGAATTTATGATATGATCCCGCTTGGATGCAGCCGGTGGATAAAATCATGTTCGGGGTGGGCATTTTGTGGAGCCTGTTCACGCTCTACGCCATCGCCATGTTGCATCCGCGCGTGGACCGGTATCTGCGGGAAAGGGAGATCAAATTCGGCAAAGGGAGAACCATGATGCCGAACCGCCTGCAACGGGTGGTGTTCCTCCTGCTGACCTGCCTGATGACGACCGTGGCCTTTGCGGGCGCCTACCATCGCCAACTCGACACGGTCATCGGCATCAGTTCCGGCACGGCCTGTGCCCTGATGATGATTCTGCCGGGGCTGTATTTTGCGCTGGGGCGGCTGAACAAACGTCTAAGAAAGCGGCAATGGCCGGAGGCGTGAGTTGGGTTGAGTAACCATGGACTGATGGAGGAAATCCCGTTAGGATAATTACAATTTAAAGTCCTTCATCAATTCGCAATTTGAATGCCTTGTTTGGAAGTTCCATTCCACTGTAAAGCTCATCTAACATTTTCATGGCTTCGTCAATTAGGCGTTGACCTTGGACTGCACAAAGCCAATGAAAAGTTTCAACCCTGTGCAAAGGAATCCAAAAGTTGCTTACTGCGAATCCGGGACCATCCATTTTCTGACCTTTGGGCATCGGGCCAAAATTTGCATCCGGCGAAAATATCTTAATCTCTCTTTTCTTGTGGTCAGAATGGGCAACTAATTCATTTCGGTAGTCCAAGATAAATTTATGTGCCTCATCTAGCCGTTTATCGTCAAACGAAGACCATTTTTTTGGCAATACGCCTAACCCGTCATTGTCTGTAAATGGTCGGGCATATGAAATGACTATTGCTTCGAGCAGTGGCAAATAAAGTGGATTGTTTAGTCCAACTTTGACCGTATTTTTTGAGTCCTCTCCAGCGGCAACCTTTTCCAGAAACAACTCGCACGTTGTATAGGCGGAGTGAATGTCCGATTGTGCAAGCACCAACTTTTGAAAAAGTATTTTTCTTCGTGATCTCTTGTTTATTGAATACTTCGTGATGAACTGTTCCGATTCAAGAGGAACAAACCTTTCTTTCTTGTTGTTTGAATCCTCGTTCATTAATTCGCATCACAACTTCAAATTGTCATCCGTCACCGAGCCGAGCAGATGCTTGTTACGAGTCATTTTACAGGTTGAAAATCTTTGTGTCCAGTTTGCCAGAGCAGGAATTATATGTGCGTATTTCATTTCATGAGCCGGGGCGTTTTCTATTGGCACGAGACTTCTGCAGTTTGGCCTTTTGCATCCCCAAGATGTATCCCTCGAAAGCGTTTTTGAAAGCGCCTTTTACGGTGTAGCGCCAGTTGGATTCCTGTAAATCCAGAAATCTGGCCAGCCCAAGCGAAACCATTTTCTCGGCGCGCACCAGTCCCAGGTCTTCGTATTGATCCATGGCGCGGGTCGGTGAGAAGGGTTTCAACGGCGCGGTCACTTCGGCCAGCCGTTGTGAATGGCGCGTAGCCAATTCCTCAAAATCGGCCCGGTAAACAACCTCCATGGCGCGGATTCCGCTCAAATCAACAATGCCGAAATCGTCCAAGGTCACGATTTCCCTGCCGTCGCTGGTGACGGAGATAAACAGGGTGCGTTTGTAATCAATTTTGGCGAGCTTGCCGCCCCAGACCGTGATCAGTGTGCATTGGTCGGCGGTCAGCCAAAGCGAAATGCAGCATTTGTAAAGGGAACTGTTCCGGGTTTGGAGATAATTTCCGCAGTGGCGGAGATTTTGCCTCGCAGCCGCTTCATTCATTGCCTGAAAATATCCCGATGGCGGAGCCGCTTCCTCCGGCGCTCCGGGCTGATACTGGCGGATGGGATGTTTTTCCCAACACGCCGTCAAAAAGATCGAGACAAAACAGAAGGTGAAAAGCGCGCCCAAAAAAAGCCAAAACCAATAATGAATGACAA
>Ga0316217_10000532_pt1 | contig 54128 bp, 36 predicted proteins | sample 1anoAmetaG_FD_203633 | JGI IMG/M metagenome (GOLD analysis project Ga0316217, IMG submission 203633) | Freshwater microbial communities from Trout Bog Lake, Wisconsin, USA - 1anoA | ecosystem: Environmental > Aquatic > Freshwater > Lake > Hypolimnion/Profundal zone | place: USA: Wisconsin...
AAGGACTTAGCCGAATCTTTAGGGCAGATTCTTCGCTTACCACCCCCAAACTGAAGAACGTTTGGGGCCCCGTGCGCTCAGAATGACAGCGGCAATTATGTTAAGAACATTAGACTCAGGACACTAGTGTTGCAGCTCTCCGTTGGTCGAAAACACGATCGGCTTGCCGTACGTCGAGCGGCCGGCGGGTTTGCCGTCGCGGCTTACCTCGTAATCCCAGGGACCGAGCGCCACGTCGTAGGAATGGCCGCGGAACTTGTAGCCGGTGAGACGGGCCTGGCCGAGTTCATGGTGATAGGCAGGCAACACATCCAGGCTTCCGTCCAGGTGCGGATGCAATCCGAATACGCCGAAGACGATGGTCTGCACGCCTGTGCCGCCGGCCAGAGCCAGGGGCATTTCGACCTCAGGCGAGCGGAAATTGTCGGCGAAAACTTCCTGCGTGATGTAGGGGAAATGCTCGGTCCAGCGGGTGCAGCGGGCGAGGATGTCCCAGGCGAGTTCGGAGTAGCCGAGCCGGTAGAGGCTCTCGGCCAGGCGCAGGGGCTCCCCGGTGTACTGGCCGCCGCCGCCCCAGTCCACATCCTCCAGATCCCAGTGCTCGCGATCGGCCTTGGAGATGGAATAAAGTCCGAGGGGGCCGAGGAATTCGCCTTCGCGGAGATGGTTGATCATGGCGGTTTTTTGCTTATCGGAAAGGATGGAGGCGTCGAGCATATCGAACTGGTGATAACTCATGACCAGGTGCCTGCCGCCGTCGGGATATAGATTGACGAACCAGCCGGCCTGCTCATCCCAGAGCTTGCGGTTCATGGAGTCCTGCATGGCGTTGGCCCAGGTATCGAACTGCGCGGCCTCGGGGTCGTGACGCTGGCGGCACCACGCGGCCAACTGGCGGAAGTAAGCCACGGCCATGCCGTTGGTGGCTGCCACCACGTGCTGGTAGCCGTCGGTGCGCGTTTCGAGCATTTTTCGGGAGCCTTCGCCGAAATCGAGCAGGCCGTCGGGACGTCCGTATTGCTTGACGGTTTCGCGGCCCATGCGCTTCATCCACTCGAAGACCGTGGCTCCGTCGACCGTCTTGTCGAGGAAGGCGGTGTCGCCGGTCTGGACGAGGTAATCCTGCAGGATGCGCATCTCGGCATAGGGATTTTGCGCGTACCAATAATTGTTGGGAGCGCCGTTCCAGGGCACATAGCTGTTGGTGAGCAGGCCGGCGTGAATGAAGGCCAGGAAGGTTTCGCGCAGTCCGACGGGGTCCAGCATGCCCAGCGTCTCAGAGACGTAGGAGGTGTCCCAGGGAATGGTGAAGATCCAGGTTCCCACGGAGTAGAAGGGCTTGACGACAAAGTTTTCGCGTTCCCATCGGGAGTCGAGAACGGTGAGAATGCAGCGGCGGTAGAGATCGTCGAAGGCGGGGTTGCTGGTGCTGACCTGGGGGAAGGTATCGCCGGCCCACTTGAGGCGGCTGCGCAGAGTTTGATCGGCCTTGGCCATGCGCTGCGCGACGCCGGGGTCGGAGACGGGCGGCGCCGCCGCTGACGCGGCCTGCGGGACGATGGCGAAATACGCCGTGCGGGTGGAGTGCGCGGGAATCTCCCATTGCCATCCGTCCTTGCCGCTGGGCAGGTTGCTGACCACGGTGACGCGGATTTGATCGCTGGCCAGGGTGAATGCGTCGGGATGCGTGACGGCGCCGGCTGGCTTGCCGGTTTCTCCGGGTACGGTAAGGGCGAGTTCCGGGGCGCGCTGGTCGGGGCTGGTGAGGAACTCAAGCGGCTCGGACTCGCGGTTTTCGATTTCGACCGAGAGGTAGATTTCATCGCGGTCCGCCGCGACGCTGGCCTTGGTGGAGATGGCGAAGGAGAGCCAGCGGCCGTCAATCAGCTTGTGGAAAGTGCCGGTGCGGAGATAGGCGTTGGGCTCCCAGTAAGCCTGCTGCAGCAGCATGACCCAGGGATGGCCGGGCGTGAAGTTGAGCCCCAGCGGGTGGTTGCCCTTGCCGGTGTCGGCCAGTTGGTCGTAGACATCGGGGACCACGTCCTGGATGAGGACATTGGCGCCGGTTTCCTTGAAGGCCAGAAAGAAACGGTAGTCGCGAATGGCGATGGGCGGGTACTGCAGGGTTTGCAGGCCGGTGAGGCTTTTGTCGCGCACGCTGATGCCGCCGCGGCCGTTGAAGAGCCGTAACATGCGGTCGCCAAAGGCGATCTGGCTGCGCTCCATGCCCAGCGATTCAGGCGTGAGGGGGGCGGGTGCGGGAGCCAGCCAGTGCTGCTCCACGCCATCGGCAAGAGGCATCTGGGCTTGGCCGGCGAGGACGACTGGGAGCAGGCAGGCCGTAAGGGCAACGATGAAGAAGCGTGCGTTGAGGCGCATGGTGAATGGCCCCTCTCTTCAGGCGAGATATTTGAAACTCGGATTATAGAGCGCGAGGCGCTTGTCAGGAGAGGGTATTGCGGGGAGATCTCTAGTCGTAGCGCTCGAAGATGACCTGCTTCTTGTGCCAGTTGAAGCCGGCGAGCAGTTCGCGCACGGACGAGACCATGAAGTTGAGGCCGCAGATGTAGGTGTGGATGTCAAAGCGCAGTTCCGCGGGGGGAATCATGGGGTCGATGTCAGGCTGGGTGAGCGGCTGTCCGAGGCGGACGGCGCGCTCCTGGACGATGCGGGCCACGTGGTCCTGGACGTAGCCGCGCAGGCCGGTCCAACTCTCCTGGGCGCGGCTGAGAGTTGGAAGGTAGTGGAAGTTGGGCTTGCGCCGGGCGAGCGCCTCAAACTCGTCGTGGTAATACATGTCGGTTTCGTAGCGGGTGCCGTAGACCAGCCAGATGTCCTTGCCGTTGCTGCGGTCGGGGCCTGCATCGGGTCCGCTGTCTGGCGGGAACAGCCACTGGGTAAAGCCGCGCATGGGGGCAACGCCGGTGCCGGTGGCTACGAGGATGGAGTCGGTGACCGGCTCGCGCAGGGTGAAGTAGCCGTGCGGGCCGTGCACCTGAATTTTGGCGCCGATGGGCAGGTCGGGCAGGTCGGCCAGGTGATTGGAAAAGAAGCCTTCCTCCACACGGTTCACGCAGAGTTCAAAGCGGTTGCCGCTGGGCGCGGAGGCGATGGAGTAGGCGCGGGTCTGCTGCTTGCCGGCGGCATCGTCTGCCACGGCGGAGACAAACTGGCCGGGGGCATACGGAAAGCTCTCCAATTCGTCGATTGCGAACACGAAGTGGTAGCACTGGGCGACTTGAGAGATGCAGTCTTTTTTATCAAGACGTGCTGAATAAAGCACACGCGTCATGGCGGTTCTCGCTGGGGAAGAGATGAGGTACGCAGAGCGTACCTGAGGCAAGTAGTATCGCCAGCGAAGGGCCGATGAAGCAAGCCTGGAGTTGCCAGGGGCGGTGTTGAGGCTCTGAACTGCTCACAGGCGGAATGGGCGGGATTTTTTGGGCCGGGATTTGACAAGGCAGGTGGGGCAGTCCTACTGTTTAACCAAATGCACATATAGTGTGCATTTGCACAGTATGACATTGTCGCTATGGTTGACGAGCTCCAACACGACCTTCTGGCAGAGATTGCCTCACTCTATTACGAGCAGGAGCTGAGCCAGTCGGAAATTGGCGAGCGGCTGGGTCTGTCGCGCGTGAAGGTATACCGGCTGCTGAAGAAGGCCAAAGAAGAGCGGGTGGTGGAGATTACCATCAACTGGCCCATGGATCGCGACGGCAGCCTGGAAGAAGCGCTGTGCAGAAATTTCGGCCTCGATCGAGCGCTGGTGTTGAAGTCCGCGCCGCAGGATTTTGCCCGCAGCGGAAACGGGCTGGGACTGCGCAGGCTGGGTCAGATGGCGGCTCGCTACCTGGCGACGATTCTGCAGGACGGGATGACGCTGGCAGTGTGTTTGGGGCGGTCGTCGTACGAGGTGATCAATGCCTTCCATGCGGGCAAGAGCGTACACGTGAACGTGGCCCAGGCCATGGGCAGCATTCCCTTCGCCATTCCCGAGCTGGACAGCGCCGCGCTGGCGCGCCAACTGGCCCGCAAACTGGGAGGACAGATTCTGTTGCTTTCGTCGCCGCTGATTGTGAACAGTCCTGAGGCGGCGGCGCTGCTGCGTGCGCAGCCGGCCATTGAGCGGACCCTGCGCGTGGCGCGGAATGCAGATATCGCGCTGGTGGGGATTGGCGGCATCAGCCCGGAGACCACGCACTACATTGAGGCTGAACTCATGACCGCCGAGCAGTTGCGGAACCTGGAGGCCGAGGGCGCAGTTGGGGATATTGGCGGTCAGTTTATTGAGGCGACTGGCGCATTGCATCCCTGCACGCTGAACCAATGCGTGATCAGCCTGACGCTGGACGAGCTGCGGAGCGTTCCCAATACCATTGCCGTTGCCGCGGGGCCGGCCAAGGTGAAGGCCATTCTGGGAGCGTTGCGTTCTGGCGTGCTGAACGTCTTATGTACAGACCAGCAGACCGCCGCGGAGCTGGTGCGGCTGGGCGGGGCGGAAACTACTCCTTCCGCATGGGGCGCGGTACTTGCCGGACAGGCCATTGGGGAGAGCGATGAATGACGATTGGGTGATCGGCGTCGATCTGGGCGGCACCAAGATCGAAATTGGATTGATAAGCCCGGAGAACCGCGTGACCGCGCGGGTGCGCATCCCTACCCATCCGGCGCTGGGACCACAGAGCGTGGTGGATCGCATTGCCAAAGAGGTGGAGACGCTTTCAGCCAACCGGCCGGCGGGCGCGCACATTGCGGCTTTGGGTCTGTGCAGTCCCGGGCCCGTGGATAACGCCGCGGGCACATTACTGGATCCGCCGAACCTGGGTGGGCTGCACTACGCTCCGTTCCAACAGATGCTTTCAACACGGCTGGGCATTCCGGTCGAGATCGACCACGATGCGAAGGCAGCTTGCCTGGGCGAGTACCACTACGGCGCGGGGCGTGGCGAGCGAAGCATGACGTACGTCATCACCGGAACCGGCGTGGGGTCCGCCACGATTCTGAACGGGGAGATGCTGCGCGGCCAGAACAATACGGCTGGGGAGATTGGCCATGCGCCGCTGGACCGCAATGGCGACCTCTGCTCCTGCGGCTCGCGCGGATGTTTTGAGACCTTCATGGCCGGTCCGTGGCTGGCGCGCCACTATCAGAAGAAAATGCAGGCCGCGCACTCCGGCGCTGCCGCCAATGCGGCGGAGATGTCCGCGGTGGATGTTGTCGATCTTGCCCTGGCAGGCGATGAGCTTGCGAGGCAGGTGATGGAAGAGGCAGGCAGCGCGCTGGGCGCGGCTGTGGCTACGCTGGCCATGGTGCTGGACGTGGATTTGTTTGTGGTGGGGGGAAGCGTGGTGAAGGCGGGCGACCTGCTGCTGGAGCCGGCGCGCCGCGCGGTGCCGAAACATTGCTATCGCTCCGTGGGCTGCGGCGTGCGGATTGTGGCTACCGAGATTGGCGAGGACGGCCACCTGCTGGGTTGTGGCTGGATGGCGCGTCACGCTCTGGCAGAGGCCAATCGCAAAAATGGAGCTGTAGCTGTCGATACGCACGCGGAATCTCAAAAGGAAGAACGGTCCGAGGAGGGCCGGCTGGAAGACGTGGAAGGCGTCGTCTTCAACGTGCAGCATTTTTCAGTTCACGATGGTCCCGGCATCCGAACCAACGTCTTCTTCAAAGGCTGCCCGCTGCGCTGCGCGTGGTGCTGCAATCCGGAGTCGCATCGCTTTCAGCCCGAGCTGGCTTTGTCTACGCAGCAATGCATTCGCTGCGGCCAGTTTGGAGATGTGTGCGCGGATGGCTGGGCGCACGGAGCCGTGACGCAATCGGAGAAAGATAAATTTGGTCCGCGGACGGAGGTTTGCCCCGGTGGCGCACTTCGCTGGCTGGGCACGCGGCGGACTGCGGGCGATGTGGTGAGCGAGGTGTTGCGCGATCAGCCGTTCTATAGCGGCGGGGGCGGCATGACGTTGACGGGCGGCGAGCCGACGGCGCAACCCGTGTTTGCAGAAGCGCTGTTGCGGTTGGCCAAGAGAGAGGGGCTTTCGACAGCGATGGAGACCTGCGGCCACACGCGCTGGAAAGTCTTTGAACGGCTGCTGCCGCACCTGGACGTGGTTCTGTTCGACCTGAAGCACATGGACCCGGAGGTCCACCGCCAGTGGACCGGCGTAGACAACGAAGTGATTCTCTCGAATCTGCGGCACTTGGCGGAAGTCAAAGCCCCGGTGAGCGTGCGTGTGCCGCTGATCCAGGGGTTTAATGCCGACAGCGAAAGTTTGCAGGCCATTGCGCGCTTTGTGGGCGGGCTGCCGGGACTGGAAAAGCATATAAGTCTGCTGCCTTATCACTCGCTCGGCAAGGCAAAATATGCGTCGCTCGGCCGGCCTTACACCATGGACAGCGAAGACGCCCTCAGCCCGGAAAGGGTGAGGGGATTGACGCAGATTCTGGAAGCAGAAGAACTGGAAGTTTCGATAGGAAGCTGATGAACACCACTCTGATCGATCTGAAATCGCATCCTGCCCAGGCCTTTCCTCCGGAAGAATGGAAGTCGGCCGCGGCCAGCGAACGCCAAGCCCGCATCCGTACACGCCTGGTTGAAAACGCGCGTGAGATCGACCTGGTCCGCGCCCGTCTGGCGACCGAGGCGTACCGCCAGAGCGAAGGCCAGCCCATGCCGCTGAGGCGAGCCGCAATGCTGCTCCACCTGGTGAGAAACATGCCGATCGACATTCACCCGGACGAGGTGCTTGTGGGCAACCGGTCGCTGTTGCCGCGCATGGGCGTGATTGCACCGGAAGGCGCGGTGAACTGGATTGACGGGGAGTTGGACGTGCTGCCTACGCGGCCGCAGGATCCCTTCAACATTACTGGCGGGCAGATCAAGGAACTGCGCGAAGAGATTTTCCCGTACTGGCGCGGGCATACTTTGGAGGACACGGTTGCGGCGCGGCTGAGCGACGAGATCAAGGCGGCGGTTCGCGGCAAGGCATTCAATCTGAACCAGACCGACCACGCGCAGGGACACATTTTGCCGGACGTGCCCGCCTGGCTGCGGCTGGGCATCGGCGGGTTGCGCGTTAAGGTGCGCGCGGCGCAGCAAGCCAATCCGCAGGCAGACGCGGTCTTCTACGAGTCAGCCCGGACCGCGCTCGATGCGGCCAGTGAGTTCATTGCGCGCTACGCTGTTCTGGCAGACGCGCAACTGAAGGCAGAGCCGAACCGAGAACGGCAAAACGAGCTGGCCGGAATTGCGAGCGCCTGCCATTGGCTTGCGGAAAATCCTGCACGCGATTTCCGTGAAGCCCTGCAAGCCATCTGGTTTCTGCTGGTGCTGCTGCAGATTGAATCCAATGCCAGCAGCTTTTCGCTGGGGCGGCTGGACCAGTACCTGCTTCCTTATCTGGAACGCGATCTGGAATCCGGCGCGTTGAATCTGGAAGAGGCGCAGGAGTTGCTTGAATTCCTATGGCTGAAGTGCAATGAGATTGTGCTGCTGCGCAGCAGTACGAGCGCGCGCTATTTTGCAGGATTTCCCATCGGCTTCAACATCACCACGGGCGGACAAACCGCCGATGGCGGCGATGCTACCAATGTGTTGAGCTTTATGTGCCTGCGCGCGCAGGCGGACCTGTGCATGACGCAGCCGAATCTTTCCATCCGCATTCACAAGAACAGCCCGCAGGATTTTCTGGAGACGGCGGCATTCGTCATCAGCCGGGGCAGCGGCATGCCGCAGGTGTTCAACGACGAAGTGATTATCCCCGGCCAGATGCGGCGGGGCATCGCGCCGGAAGACGCGATGAACTACGCCGTGGTGGGCTGCGTGGAGCTGTCGACGCCGGGGAAGGCATTGGGCTGGAGCGATGCGGCCATGTTCAACATGGTCCGAGTGTTGGAACTGACCTTGTTTGGCGGGGCGGACCCGCAGACCGGCGCGCAGATTGGCTTGCGGACACCGCCGCTGAATGAAATGACATCGTTCGAGCAGTTGCAGTCCTGCTACGAGCAGCAGATGCGATACTTCATCCGGCTCATGGTGGAAGGCTGCAACATTGTGGACGGCATTCACGCGGAGGTGCTGCCCTCGCCCTTTTTGTCGCTGGTGGTGGAGGACTGCGTGGCCTGCGGCGTGGACGTGACGGCCGGCGGAGCGCACTACAACTTTTCCGGCGTGCAGGGCGTGCAGGTGGCAAACGTGGCCGATAGCCTGGCCGCCGTTGAGCAGGCCGTCTTTAACGCACACTGGTTGAGCGGGCAGGAAATGCTGGACGCGCTGCGCGGAAATTTTGCGGGCCATGAGATTTTGCGGCAGCGGCTGATCAATGGCGTTCCCAAGTACGGCAACGACGACGAACGCGTTGACGGCTTTGCGCGGCAGTGGGCCAACCGTTACAGCGGGCTGGTGGGCGCCTATGCGACGATTCGCGGCGGCTGTTACCTGCCGGGGTTTTACACCGTGTCTGCGCATGTGCCGATGGGCGCGAATGTGGGGGCTACGCCGGATGGAAGGCGGGTGGGCGAGCCACTTGCCGATGGCGGCCTTTCTCCGAGCGCCGGCCAGGACCTGAAGGGGCCCACGTCGGTGCTGAATTCGGTGAGCAAGGCGAACCTTGAGCTCGCGGCCAACGGGACGCTGCTCAACATGAAGTTTCTGCCGTCGTTTTTTGAAGGCGAACGCGCGCTGGCGAATTTTGTATCGCTGCTGCGCGGCTTCAGCAGCCTGCACGTTCCGCACGTGCAGTTCAACGTGGTGTCAGCGCAGACGCTGCGCGAGGCGCAGTTGAATCCGGCCGAGTACCGCAGCCTGGTGGTGCGGGTGGCGGGTTACAGCGCCTATTTTGTGGAGTTGGACCGCGACCTGCAGGATGAGATTATCCGCAGAACGGAATTTGTGTAACTTGACTTAGAACGCAAGGCACAAAATTAGACGGTCAACGAACTAGAGCATTCTTGAGGAATGGTATAGAGGGATAAGCATTCCCTCAGGGGCTAAAGCCCGTACCCTTCAAAACTACTCTACACAAAGAGTGAAAATGCTCTAGCGCGAGGCGAGGTCGAGAGTCGTCACGCCGCTTCCGTATGCTTCAGCCCAATCCGCATTGAAGCCGGCAATTCCCGAATCGGTGAGTGGATGGCTGATGATGAGGTCCAGCAACTCCGGCGCCATGGTTGCCGTGTGCGCGCCAGCCAGGGCCACGTCCAGCACCTGCTGCACGTTCTTGAACGAGGCGGTCAGGAGTTTGGTGGAAAGCCCGTATGCGGAGAACAGCCGGACGATGCTGGCCACCACGCCCACGCCATCGCCGCCGATGTTGTCGAGGCGATTGACATAGGGCGCGGTAAAACTGGCTCCCGCCCGGGCCGCCAGCAGAGCCTGCAGGGGCGCGCCAATTGCCGTTGCGGTGACATGGAAACCGGAATTGGAGAGAATGCGGATGGCCTTGAGCCCTTGCGGCGTGACTGGAATCTTGGGAAAAATGCCGGCGCCAAAGCGGTCGCGCAACTGGTGCGCTTCTGCCACCATGGTGTCGGCGTCGCTGCCCACAACCTGCACGTGGAGCATGGATGCTTCACCGATGACGGCGCGAATGTCTGTAAGGATGTCGTAGAAGGGGCGTTTTTCCTGGGCAATCAGCGTGGGATTGGTGGTGACGCCGGCAACCGGAAAAAGGTCGAAGCACCTTGCGATCTCTTTGACATTGGCAGTATCCAGAAGGAAGAGCATTCAGACTCCTTTGAAGCCCGTGGCGGCAAGATGGAATTCCGCTTTCCGTGGAAAGTTGGGAGTGGGAACCAGGGCAGTTTCAGGAATCACGCAGAGCCCCCAGAGGTGCTGCTGGACCGCCGCTCCCTGGTGGCCGCGCCGACAGAGCTTGCTGGCTTTGCTGTCTACCATTCCTGAAACTTCTATAAGCCAATTTTACTACGTGCCGCATCCCGGTTGAGGGACAGCGAACTGCGGTGGGGCGCACTGCGCGCATGGGGAGCGCCGCCGATACGGCGCAGGGGAAGCAATAGATTCACACCACTCACGGGGTCCTGCTGGTTCATACTTTGAGTATGCTATCCGCGATGCTGCGAGCGGGGTTCTGCGTTTTGATCGTCTGGCAGGCTGTTGCCGGAACGGTTATTTCGGCGCAGACAAGCCGCACCGGGGACGTACGGACCATCGCCGCTGCCGGCTGGCGCAGCGCAATCGAGCACGCCGGGGGCAAAGCTCCGGATGCACGCGTGCTGGTGCTGGAGATCGACTCGGGGCGCCTGCTGGCTTCGACTCATCTGGCCGAAGCAGGCCGTACGCTGGCCACTCCAGGCTCGACGCTGAAACCGCTGATTCTCTACTACGCACTTGATGCCGGGCGTTGGAATCCGGAAAAGCGGGTTGCGTGCAGCCGCCAACTGCATATTGGGAGCCACCAGCTCAACTGTTCCCACCCTGCGGCCGACCCCATGAATGCGGAACAGGCGCTCACCTGGTCTTGCAACTCGTATTTTGCCGAACTGGCCGGAACGCTCACGCCGGAGGAGCTTCAAAAGGCGCTCGCCATGCGGGGCTTGTTCGCCGCCACGGGCCTGACCGCGAAGGAGGCAGTGGCAGACTTTCGCGAGCCGCGCACGCGCGAACAAAATCAGCTTGCAGCGCTGGGTGTGGAAGGAATTCGCGTCACGCTGCCTGAGTTGGCTGAGGCGTACCGGTCGCTTGCGGTCGAGTTGGCGGCGCAACCGGAATCCGCCGCGGCGAGGAATGTGAACGCGGGGTTAGCAGACTCCGCGAGCTTCGGCATGGCAGGAACCGCATCGCTGGGCGGAGTAACGGTTGCAGGGAAGACCGGGACGGCCAGCGCGGAAGGCGGAAGTGCAACACACGGCTGGTTCGTCGGGCTTGCGCCGGCGCAGTCGCCGCGCATCGTCGTAGCCGTCTATCTGCCTGCGGGACACGGTTCGGATGCGGCTCGTGTTGCCGCAGATCTTCTTGCGCACTCGCCGCTGAGGAAACCATGAGACGCGCCGTGCTGACGGTGTGCCTGGCCGCGGCTTGCGCACATGGAGTAGGCCAGATTGCTCCGCGTACCCTGATCCGCGTGGGCCTGTGGACCCTTTGGCACGACCGGGAAGCGACCATCACGCCGCTCAATGGAGCAACGCTTCGACTCTGCGAGAGTTGCGCTGCACGGCGTCTGCCGGCAATGACTGTTCGAGCAAAGGACGCCGGACTTGAGTGGACCGAACAGAACGGCAGTACGCATTTCACAAAGGAACTGCTACTTAACGGCAGCTATCGCCTTGCCGCTCACGGGGAGTCGCTGACGCTGACCAATCCGCTCAAGGTCACCGCTGCGACGGGTGCGCTACAACTGGCGGCGACGCTGCCCGTGGAGCGGTATGTCGAGCTTGCAGTGGCCGCGGAAAGCGGAGCGGCGGATGGACCCGAATCGCGCAAGGCTCTGGCTGTTGTGGCGCGCAGCTTTGCTCTCGATCCTTCTCACAGGCACGCAGGTTTCGATGTTTGCGACTCAACCCACTGCCAGTGGGTGCGCTGGCACTCTACACCGGAGGCCCATGCCGCAGCGCTCGCTACCGCCGGGGAGAGCCTGTGGTTCCACGGCAAACGCACCGAGGCTTACTTTCACCAGAATTGCGGAGGCCGCACGGCAGCAGCCGAAGAGGTTTGGCCGGAACGCGGGGCGGCGGGGCGCGCAGTGCAAGGTCCGCTGGTTTCGCGCAGCGATAGCTACTGCCAGCGCGTGGGATCAAGCGAGTGGTCTGCGACACTTGCCCGTTCGGAGCTGACGCGCGCCTTGGCCTCGGCTGGACTGGCCGCTCCGGGATGGAAGAGCCTGAGCGTCGCACACCGAGGGGAGTTCGGCCGCGCTACTGTGCTGCTGGCTGGCTCCACAGAGATTCCTGCGGAGAGTTTTCGCCTGGGCGTCGGCCGCGGCCTGGGTTGGAACCTGATCCGCAGCAACTGGTTTGAGGTTGCGGCTGAGGGCGACAGCTTTCTGTTTCATGGGCGAGGGTCGGGACACGGCGTTGGCCTTTGCCAGACCGGCGCGGCGGAGATGGCTCGGGAGGGGCACGGGTACCGCGAGATTCTGGCGCAGTATTTTCCCGGGGCGATGCCTGCGGAGGAGACGACCGGCGCGGCCTGGCAGAGCCTGAGCGGCCAGGGGTTCACGCTGGAAACAAGTGAGATGGCTGACGCCGCGTACGTCCCGGAACTGGCAGGAGCGCTGAGCGAGGCAGAGCGCCGCAGCGGGCATGGCCCGCGCACTGCATTCAAGGTGCGGGCCTACCGCTCAACGCCTGCATTCCGCGATGCAACGCTTGCGCCCGGATGGGTGGCGGCCTTTACGGAAGGCGATTGGATTGCCGTCCAGCCGTTGCGCATTCTGTCGGCACGCAAGCTGCTCAAGGGCACGCTGCGCCACGAATTTCTGCACGCGCTGGTGGAGGAGCAGGCCACGGCCAACACGCCGCTCTGGCTGCGCGAGGGGCTGGTGGAGGCTTGGTCCGGCGCGGTGCATTCTGCGCGCAAGCCGATGCTGACCCCGGAGCAGACAAGCCAGGCGCTGGCGCACGCCGCGAGCGAGGCTGAGTCTGCGGCAGCCCACGACGCAGCCGGTTGGTACGCCGCGCAACTCCTCGAACGCTTTGGCCGGGTGCAGGTGCTGAAGTGGCTGTGGACAGGCGTTCCCCAGAGTGCGCTGGCGGGTCTGCGGTAGCGGCAGCTTTATTGCGGACTATTTATCGTCCGGTAGCCCAGCCGGCGCGGGGGCAAGTTGATTTTCGGCTGACGTTTGCTCGCGACCGAACAGGACAGCCACCCAGCCGAGCAGCAGAACCCAACTGCCGACCGCCAGAAGGTAAGTTGCGGCCAGCTTGAGGACCACATGCCAGACCTGCGCGTGGACGGTGCCACTGGGCGTTCCATTGAAGAAATGCGATGGCAGCAAAACGCCAACGAGCGCTGCGACAACAACGCCCGCCCACCAGCGCCAGTTCCGCAGTAGCCGCAGAACTCTGCGCCAAGGCAGGCGCAGGCCGAACTGAACAGAGGCCATGGCGTAAGGAAGGATCTTTGCAGGCACCACCACCCAGCGGAGAAGCCATTCGGTAAGGGAGAGCCAGCGCTGGATGTGCTCATAGGTGAAGAAGGTTGCTCGTGCGTGCGCGGAGACCTGCGAGTTCAGATAACCAGCCCATTGCGGGATTCTGTCGTTGCACCAGTCCAACATGGCCCAGCACACCCAGAACAGCGCGACCCAGACCAGCAGCGTGGCAGCACCTACAAGCGGGCGCACACGCTTGCCGTTGTCCTCGGCAAGACTGCGCAGGGAGCCGGCCTGCAACGCAAGCGCGGCGATGGCCAGCAGCAGCGGCAGCAGGAGCGAAAGGGCAACCTGCCAGACGCATTTGTCGGGCAGGCGCGTCCAGGCAAGGCCGATGAGAATCAAGAGCGCGATTCCGGCATACTGCGCCGCAACCCAGCCCCAATGAAGGCGCAAACGGCGAAACAAATCTTTGAACAGACTCACGGCTGCACCTCCAGCGTTGCGGGCTCGGTGGTTGTTTCCACGTTGGACTGATACATGGGTCCGGCCTGTGCCGGGCTGATGGCGAATTTTCCTGCGTTTACGACCTTGAGCAGGTAGACATACTCCCGCCGGCCACTGAAATCGGTGTTGAAGAAGCCCGCCCGGTCGTCGTGGAATTCCTTCCGCGTGAACCAGTCGGCCCACCAGTCGGGTTTGTTGTTCAGGGTGTAAAGGCCGTTGTTGGCCAGGAACTCGGCGCCCGCCGGAATCGGGTCCTCAGCAAGCAGATACTTCCAATCCGTGCCGTTGACGGCCAGCCTGACGGCGACAATATCGCCGATGTGCACCGGGCCCCGCAGCGGGACCAGGTCGTAGGTGATGGGGCCGGTTGGTTGGGGCTGCCTCTTTTGCAGCACGTAGTAGTCCCGTGTCATGTTGAGCGCCAGTTTCCCCTGCTGGAAGAGCTTTTTGTCTGCCGCGTACCAAGCGCTCTCAGTGGACCAATACGTGATGCCGTTGCCGCTCTTGCGGACCGTCACCTGGCCGCCGTTGCCGGCTTGCGCGACCGGCACTTTAATGCGCCACGGCAGCGCGAAGCCGTCAGCTGTGCCAAAGTGCCGCTTGCCCACGCTGGCGCCGTTGACGAGCACCTCGACATCGGATGTATTGGCCAGCTCGCCGCTCAGGGTCAGATAGTCGGTGAGCCCCTGAATCACCATCGCCGTCTGCTTGGTTGACTCCCAATAGCCGCCATTGCGGTGCTTGCCGAGCCATTGCGCGGCCCTGGGCATTAGAGAGCTTCCGCGATCCTGACGGGCCAGGAGTTTGAGCGCGAAGGCCGTTGTCTCGGCGGAAGTGTCGTCCCAGTATTCCAGCAGGCCGTCGTAGGTTCCGGCCCAGTAGGCATCGACATCCGTGGTCCTGGCCTTCTTTTCGATCAGTCCCGCCACTGCTTTGGCACGGCCGTCCCCGGCGGCATCGAGAGCCAACCCAACCAGCGCGAGCCCTTCGTCGCTGAGTCTGCCGCGGCTCTCCCATGCTTTTTCCAGAGACTCTTTCGGCGCGCCGCCGGTGGTGGCCAGCGCGTAGACCACGTAAGCGCGCAGATCGGGAACCATGTCAGGATGCGCGGCCAGAGCGGCAATGAGCCAGGCGCGGCCCTTGTTGAAGCGGCCGCCGTCGATCTTGTAGCCGGCGTCTTTGGCCTGGCCCAGCCCGCTGACCACATAGGCGGTCATGAAGACCCGGCTGGGATCGTCGGGCCACCAGCCCCAGCCGCCGTCCTCGTGCTGGTAGCTGGAGAGCCGGTCGATTCCTGCCTTCACCATGTCGTTCAGCGTGGCGCGGTCGATGGGCGACTGCAGATGGAGCTTGTCGACCGCTTGCGCGACGATCAGGTCGGACAGGAAGCTGGACATGGTCTGCTCCGTGCATCCCCACGGATAGCTGGTGAGGTAATCGAGCGCATCGAAGACGGCGCCCGCCACCGAAGGCGCCACGGTAATCGTGAGCCCTCGCGTGCCGGCGTCCGAGCCGCCCGGATAACTGTAGGACCACTGGTTCTGTCCCGATCCCGAGAAAACCACGCCGGAGCCGGCCGCCCGCTGCCTGACGCCAAAGGGCAACACGGGCAGCGTCATCTCCAGCGCGTCACTCTCCTCATTGGTCAGAGCCTTGGCCGTCAACACTGCATTGCCGGTTCCGTGCGCCTTGACTCTCCAGTCCACCCAGTTCTCGCCCTTGGCCGGAATGCTGACCTTTTGTGTCTGGCCTCCAATTACCTCCAGCCCTTGCACATCGAGGGCAAAGGTCACATCCTTGGCCGTCTCCAGGTAGTTATGTGCAATCACGCGCAGGGTTGTTTCGTCGCCCTGGCGGAAGAAGCGCGGCGCGGCGAGGCGCACGATCAGGTTTTTGCGCACAAGCACTCGCGTTACCACGCCGCCGGCCTTGCCGTCGTCGGTCATGGCGCGGATGGTTGTCCGCCATGTTGTCAGTGCATCCGGAAAGTTGAACTCCACCCGTGCGTGCCCATCCGGACCGGTATGGACATTGGGGTTCCAATACGCCGTATCCGGGAAAGCCTTGCGCACCTTGGGTACAACCAGATCAGAGCCCGGCTTTACCTGCGCCAGCCGCGGATGGTACATTCCGTTCGCCAGTTCAGCAAGCAGCGGGCTCTTTGTCCCTGCCTGGCCGAAGAAGTAGTACTCAAAGGAAGTTTGCGGATCGAGCGAGACATAACGCCTGGGATAAAAGGATGCCACGATATCCCCGCTGGTGTCGGGCCTTACCGAATACAGCGCCTCGTCCACCTCGCCAAAGCTCAGATCCGCCTCCACGGGCTTGCCCTGATAATCCACCGTCCGTATGTCGAAGCTGCCTTTTTCTCCGGGCAGATACTTTGTCTTGCCGGGCGTGGCCGTGATGGTCAGCGTCCGCTCGACGAGTGGAACCTTGAGACTTTTTTGCGCGGTCATCAACTGGTTGTCGTGCACGATCACGGCGTTCACGATCAGATTTGGCTGCGCCAGCCTGGTAATCGGCAGGTCAAAGGCAAAGCTGGCGCTGGTGACGTGAATCAACTGCCGCGACTGCACGCTGTCGCCCTCGGCGGTGACCACCGCCCAGGACTCCGGCAATCCTGTCACCAGGAGCAAGTGAGCCACGTCTCCCACCTGGTAGCTTTTCTTGTCGGCGACAATTTGCGCCTGGGAGTTCTGGTTGTACCACTCGCCGGCTCCGTTCCAGATCCACACCCAGGTGTGCCCCTCGACGGTCCGGTTCTCCGGCGTCTGGGCGCTCACGGTCACCTGGAAATCGCCTGTGCCGGCGCCGCTCATCGGCAGATAGACCAGCGCAGTTCCGTCCGCTCCCGTGGCGGCATCGCGGCTGGTCACCGGCGTTTCAGTGCGCTGATGGGTGATGGAATCCCACTTCACCAGATTCACCGCAATCTGCGCCGGAGTTTTCACAGGGTGGCCGTCGTAGTCCTGGGCCGTTACCTTGACCCGCACCGGCTGGCCCGCCTGGACAACGTAGCTCGCCGGCTCCACGCTTACGCGGAACGAACCATAGGTGGCCAGCACCGAGGAGTGCCCGCTCACTTCGCGGTTGGCGGCATCGGTTACACGCGCTTCAATGCGGTAGTCCTGGTCGTTGTGCTTGCCGTCCAATGCGGTAGGCAGCGTCACCGTCAGCCGCCCATTCGCATCCAGCACGCCCTCGTGCTCTTGCTGCTCCGTGGCGCCATACGTGTCGTCCGATTCCGCATCGTTTCCTTCCGCGTTGTCACTGCTGTCTTCGGCTTGATCCTGATCCCACCAGAAATGCGTGGAGGTATGCACCACGTACTTCACCTTCGCGTTGGCCACCGGCTCGCCGAAGAAGTACCGCGCCTCGATCATTGCCTGAACGCTGTTGCCTTGCAGTACGCGTGCCGCAGCCGGCTTCACCGTTACCTGGTACTCGGGCTTCTTGTACTCCTCCACGTAGAAACTGCCGTTGCCTGCGATAAAGTTCTGACCACTGCGGGAAAGCTGAATGCTGTAATAACCCAACCCCGCATCGGCTTCCAGGTTGAGATCGGCCGTCACCGTTCCATGCGCCGAGACCTGCACTTCCCGAGCGAGCACCTCCTTGTTGGAGGAGTCAGTGACCTTGAGTTTGAGCGTATTGTCCTCTGGCAGGTCGAGGGTGTCGCCTGTCTGGCGGCGGACCACGGCTTTGATGTGGACGGTGTGGCCGGGACGGTACACGGGCCGGTCGGTATAGACGTAGGAGGTGAGATCGTTCCTGGAATTCGGTGCAAATCCATAGCCCCAGGGCGTTACCAGAGCGGCATCGGCGCCGTGCCTGGCCATGACCCACACGTTCTCCGGCTCCGCGCCCTGTGCGCCTCCGCGCACGGTCATCGCCAGAGAAGCCATGCCGTTGCTGTCGGTTTTTCCCGACGACTGCAAACCGCCGTTCGCCCACAGAGCCACGTCGGCTTCAGTCACCGGGGCGCCGGACTTTCTGTCGGCCACATACAGATCGGCCTGCCCGTTCATCGTCCGCTCCACCACCGCGATGCTGGTGACGATGGCGACGGTATACGCCTTGTAGGTTCCGTCGGTGGCCTCAATCAGGTACACGCCCGCGCTCAGGCCGTCGATGGGCAACTGCTGCGTTTCGCTCACCAGGGCGGGTGGCGTGACCAGCTTCCAGCGCGCCACAAGCTGGCTTGCGTTCAGCAGCGGAATCCGTGCAAACTCGCTGGCCCCCACCACCCGGCTGCGCTTGCCCAGCTTGCCCTGCTGCTCACGGAAGCTGTCGCGTGCTTCGTCGGTGAACTGGCCGCGGAAAAACCGCCGCACCCGCCACCAGAGGTGGGCCTTGAAGTCATGCAGCCGCTCGATCCATGTCTCTTCGTCGATGCGTTCACCGGGCGAGGAACCCTGCACGTCAAAGCTGTGGAGGTCTTTCAAGCCGGCGAAGAACTTCCCGGCATCGCGCACCTTGTAGACGCGAAACTCCAGTGCCGGCACATTCCTGGCGAAGAGCTGGATCTTAACGCTTTCGCCCGGAGCGAAGGTCCGCGTGGTGGAAAGCGAAAACGAGCGCGGCGCGTCCTTGGCTGCAACCGGCAGCGCGGCGCAGGCAAGAAGCAGGAAAGACCATGCGAACAAAAGCGGCTTACGGAGCCTCATAAGGTCCCTCGCAGAATGTTCCAACGGTAAACACCGAGAAAGTTGGGATTGGGGGGCAGCGGCCGCCATTGCGGCTGGGGATGGTCGAGCAGTTCCGCCATCATTACACGGCGCAGCTCGCCGGCTTTTCCATGATCGGGCCCGGTATGGTAAACCACCGCGGCCTTTGCGCCGATGCGGGTTACGATCATCGAGTGCCACGGGGAGGACTGCCCAAACTGGCGATAGAAAAGCAGGTCTCCGGGTTGGGCCTGACGTACGTCGCGGCTCACAAAATAGGCATTCCGCAGCACAAGCGTCCGGGCGTCGGCAAACTGCGCGAAGGCACCGTTGGAGATGTCGGCGGTCTCAAAGCTACCCGGCCGCACCCGGAACAGCCCTGTACCCAGAGGCGTGTTGGGGTAGTGCCAGGCGCGAATCTCTCCGGGCAGTGCCTGCAGGTCGATGGAGGTGGCCTGGAACCATGTATCGTCGTGGCGCTTCAGGGCCTCGCGGTACGCATAGCGCAAGAGGCCGGCGCAGTCGGCGATCTCGGCCGGGACCTGATCTCTGGGACGGATCGCCTGGTAGCCGGCGATCAACGTAAACCAGTTGCGGAAAGCCTGCTGGTCCGCCGGATCACCGAGGCGCAGGAAATCCGGGGTTCCATCGCCAAAGCTGTCGCTCCAGCCACGCGCTGGACGGGCAAAATTGGCAGCGGCGGCAAGCCCGCTGCGGTGGATCTGCGCTCTCACATGCCGGGCGCGCAGGCGGATCACGTTCGCCAGGCATAACAGCACAAGCAGAGTTGCCAGTGCAACATATGCCGTCGGCCGCAACCGCTTGAGAGAAATGCTCACCGGAATGAGTCCAGATAGGTTGCTCCCATGCTAACGCGAGGCGGCGCCCTGGAGACCCGGCATTCTACAAATTCATAAAACAAGTAATTCGTTTGCCGAACCGGTTTCTAAGTGGTTGCCAGATTCCCGGCAGTACTTTTCCCCATAAAGCCGCTGGCGCGCAGTTTTGGAAGGGCGGTTGCGTCACCTGGATCGAGCCTGCAAGAAGCTCTTCGATACCCTAAGTCGAGTTATTGACTGCCATCGAAAGGCAGAGACGGGAACTCTGGCGATCGACGTAAAGAAAGGAATTCAAAGGAGGTTTTTGGTGGGCCTGCAGGGATTCGAACCCCGAACCAAGGGATTATGAGTCCCATTTTTGACACTTTGCATAATGTTGCACGATGCCGCGTAATGTTGTTCAACTCCATTAAATACAGCACATACAACAGGTACGGCCTTTGCATTACGTCGCATCAAGTAGCGCCAAAATTCAAGTACAACAGCCACTAAAACAGCCACCACGAAAAGCCATCCGGGACAAGCTGGTCAAGGCCGCAACCTTCGTCACGGTGTAAGTCATTTTGTCGGGCATCCGTCTCCCGATACTGCAAAGGCACGTGCGATGCGCCGCTGTATGGCCGGATAACCTTCTGTGGCCTGAACCAACAAGATGCCAACCGGCAACACCGTTTTCTTCCCTTGTGCCGCTTTCTTCAGCTCCGTAGCAAGTTTGTATCTGCCAAACGACATGACAGGCCCCTCCATTGGGCCGCGCCTCCCAGGTTGTAGGGGAGACAGGACAAATATGTACCCATAGCAATTTTGTGTCAAGTCTTTTTCTATCAGTAGTTTACGTGACGCGTTAGCGCGACGCATTAACGTGATTATGGGTGTCCACTCGCATACCACATTGTGATACTCGCCAAGCCACAAATTGCCACAGCTCCCGCGTATCTTCTTTGCACCCACCACGCATACATGGGACACCCATACTTGGACAAAATAGATGAGGCAATTTGCCTCACAGTACCCAATTATTGCAACTTTTTTATGGCTTATGTCGTTATAGTAAGTGTGAGGCATTTTTAGCTCACACGGAGCTGCAATGAGCACGATGGGCTGCAATCCCAAAGAGTTGTTTGAAGCGTATGAAAAACTGATTTTGCGTCACATTCGGCGCAAGACGCCAGATGATGCCATTGCTGAGGACATCGCATCGGAGCTTTGGGTGCGCGTGGTTGATTATGCTGAGCGATTTGAAAACAACGGGAGTGTCAAGGCTTGGCTCTACAAGATCGCGGACAACTTGGTGAGCGATTTTTGGGAAGAGACACTGCTCCCGGAGGATGGGACCAAGATTGTGCGCAAGCGAACGGAGAGCCTTAGCCACTTACCAAAAAGGGACCGTGAGATTCTCGGAAACCGGAGCGTGGGGAAAGATGAAGAGGACGGCCCGGAGTATGAACCCCGTGACCACTGCCCATCCCCGGAAGCGTGGCTGTTAGCTCTGGAGCAAGATGAAGCTGTTGATGTCATTCTGCGACAAATCGGTGAGCCGTCCCGTGCGGTGCTGGAATATCGGTTACAGGGCTTGAGTCTCAGCGAAATTGCAGAAAAGACAAACACCCCGCTTTCTGCGGTGAAGGCGCGATTCTATCGGGGCAAATCTAAACTCTCAGAATCCGCCGTGCCGACAGCGAAGCCGGGAGCTGGTACAAACAATCTATGTTGCGGCAGCATTGAATGCCGCCCCGAAAAATGGGTGTTCTACGCGGGAAAATAAGAGATGTTGGAGGCGAAATGGTAGCGGAACAGAATCTAGGTTTTGCAGCGGGAATTGCTCAACGGAGCAAAGTGCAGCGGCTTGCTTGGGCACTGAAAGGGGCACAGAAGTTGAGAAAGAAAGACCTGAGACTCAATGCAATGGCTGGAATAGTAGAAGGCCGGAAGCTGCGGGACAGCATTACAACCAAAATGAAAGACGCTGGCATCGAGCCGGATGACGCCATGGTGCTTTGTGTCTTTGCAGAGCCGGACCTTTCAGGCCTTGTGCCGGAGCTTCTATTCCTGCCTGTCAAGAGTAAAGGGGCATTGGATGAGATTGAGAAAGTCCAGCGGCACGCGGACAAATTGCCGATTGGCTTCCTTGTGATCGTGCGGGATACAAACGATACGCGGAATCCCATCTTTGGGCACACGCGCCCGCTCATTGTAGAGGACCCGCGCGGACCACTCTTGAATGAAGTGGCGTTGCACAACTACATGGTGAAGATTGAAACCAAGATGAAGAGCGCGGGGCTTATCACGGGCGCGGAGAACTAGCCATTCAGAAAGGCGAGAGCAATGACGTACAGTGAGAAGAAGTCCACACAGTTGGCCCTTGACGCCTCCGTTGCGGTACAAGTCCTGATGGGCACCGCACCCGGCGATTGTGAATTCATTCCGCTCAAGCCAAAGGCCGCCGATGAAACCATGCTTGCAGACCTGAAGGCCCGTTGGCCCGGACGTGGATTGCGCTCCGTGGGCGTGATCGGATTGTGTGGCACGTCTCCGTGTTGTGCCTTCAAAGAGCCGCTGGAGTCAAAGCAAGTCTCTGCCCTTGCCGGAGCCTTTCTCACGTACCTTTCCGTGATGTTTGCGGATAGCATTGCCGCACAGATGCAAGCGGCAGAGATTGCAGAGCTGGAGCGCGTCCTTACGCTTCCAGATACGCGCATCAACTAGCGCACAAGTCCGGCGTAACGTCCTACGCCGTGGGCTGTACTAACAGGCGTGGCGTCTGTGCAGCCCAAAAGTTTTACCTTCGATAATCTCGTCTTTCGCTTCGATCAATCGACACAAGTTTGGCTGCCCGGTGAAAAAGCGCCGGGTCATGGCACGAGAGCGCCCGCAGTACGCGGTGTGGACACGTGCGGCTGTGGCTGTGAACGCGGCTGGGGAGGCCGCCTTAACCCCGCACGTGAAAAAGCACGTGTGGGCCGTGGAAGCCCCGTCAATACGGCGTGGGTGACTCGGATGCAGGACCGGGGCAACCCGAGAATTTCATCCGAAGGACAATCACATGATTAATCTATTTGAACTGAAACAGTCGTACAAAGCCAGTCTTGACGCTGCTGAAGCCGCTCTTGGGCCGGATGATGGACACACACCTACTCAGGCGGAGACAGACCAGTACCACAAGCACATGAATCGTGCTGCGGAAATCAAAAACCAGATTGAAGCACACGAGCGCCGAAACACCATCCGTGGGATGTTTTCAAACGGTGTGCCCGTTGGCGTGTCTGGCGTGTCTGCGCCCCGTGTGGCACCTGCAACGCCACAAGTCACGATGTCTGCGGAATACACGGATTCCTTTATCAGCTTCCTGAAGTCGAACGGGAAAAACACCCCGTCCGCTTTGGCTGAGGGATATGACCCTCTGTTTGGAGGCTTTGCCCTACCATCACTCCCCGGTATCTCTGCCGCCGTTTATGAAGGCTCTCAGGGGTCCTCAAACGCGGCGGGGGGATATGCGGTCAACGTTCCAACAGATTCTCTGATTGTCCCGTTGGCCGTCCCTGACCTTGGCGTCCGTGGTGCATCCCGCGTCATCCCCACGGCAACAGACATCAAGGTGCCCCGGCAAGGGACTTTTGCAACTGCCGGTTGGAAGCTGGAAAGCGGCACATCATCCAACGCGTTCAGTGAAAGCGCCGGGGCGCTAGAGCAGTTCACATTGTCCGCTTACATGACAGGCCTCAAGACCACCTGCTCTTGGGAGCTGTTGCAGGATGTCCAGACTTTCCAAGAATTTGTGGTCATGGACTTACTCAACGCTGTGGACATTAATGAGGACGCGGCATTTGTGAGCGGCAGCGGCACTAATCAGCCGTTGGGTCTGATTGGTAATACCGGGACCGGAACCGGGGCGGCATACGCGGCTGAGAGCACGGGTGGATACCTTCTGAATGCCCTGGATGACATCCTTGGCACGCTGAAGGGAAGCTACTACCGGAATGCTGCGTTCCTACTGAGCCGTACAACATTTGCGGCAATTGTCAAGGCACAGCGGCAAGCAAACCTGTTTGCCCCTGTGGTGACCCGTGAGAACGGTCAATTCATGATTCATGGATACCCGGCGGTCTTCAGTCAGAATATGCCTTCACTTCCAACCGCAACCACGGCGGGCGTTGTGCCTATTCTGTTCGGGAGTTTCAAGGATGGCTACATCATCGGGGACCGGGGCGGAACGGGGACATTTGTAAAGATACTTGACCAGCCCCTCGCGGTTGATGGTCAAACAATCCTGCTTGCATACAAGCGCGTAGACGGTAACGTCCGGCGCTCGGAAGCTATTCAGGCAATCACAATTTCCCACAGCTAAAACCGCCGTCAGTCGGCATTGAGCGAAACGGCCCACGTAGCAACGGGGAGACGTGGGCCGGAGTAGCCACCTTTTTGGCAGGGGCGCGGTTGCGTTTGTCTATACCTTCCGGGAGGGTTCCAGCATCTTCCCTGCCAATGCGCTGATGCTGGATGTTTTCCGGGGTGGTCTATGGCGTACCACCCAGCAGAAAAGCGCCGTAGAAAGTGGGGGCTGCTCAATGCGGCCCCCGCAATCCTAAGTTTCCCAAAGGCGGGGACAATTCCCGCGCATAGACCCTGCCGGGCTTCCAATCGCCCACCTCCACTATGCGCGGCCTTTTTCAAGTTTTGAAAGAAGGCAGACGCTATGGCAGACCTGGACATTGAAGTTGTCACAGAGATTGAGGGTCTTGATGAGCTGGAGGAAGCCTTCACGGAAGGCGGCAAGCGGGCTGTCAAGAAGTATCTCCGGCGTGTGGAGTTGAAAGCGGGCAAGTTGCTGAAGGAAGCCTTGTCAGAATCGGCACCATATGACACCGGGGACTTATCCGAAGACATCCACTCTCAGACCGTACAGGGTGACGGCGCTTTGACCGTCCGGGTGGGTCCTTCCAAGAACACGTTCTATGGCATGTTTCAAGAGTTTGGAGCGCCGGAGGCAAACGTCCCGGCACAACATTGGATGGAGCTAGCGGCCAAGGAACATCAGGACGAAGTGCTCCAAGAATTTATGGACGGCCTCACGGAAGGTCTTGAGGACATGAAGAGGTAATATGGCGCAACCAGTTTGGCTTTTATCCGTTGACTTGCAGACAAAAACGGCAACCTTTCAGACCGGCCTTGCTGACGCGGCCAAGGCTGCCCGTGGCAGCTTCAATGACATCAAAGGCGGAGCTGGTGAGATGGGCAGCGCCGTTGGGTACTCCACGGGAGAGGCCCGGCACTCTGTCATGTTGTTGGGTGAAGAGTTTGGAGTCCACCTCCCACGTGCGCTCACCACGTTCATTGCCGGACTAGGCCCGATTGGTCCCGCTCTTGAGGCGGCCTTCCCGTTCCTTGCCATTGCCGTGGGTGCCACGTTGTTGATTGAGCACTTGGTCAAGATGCATGAGGCCGGAGAGAAACTAACCACAGACCAAGTGAATTTTGGAACGGCGGCCAACAACGCCCTCAACACGCTGGACGAAAAACTGCTCCAAGTGCAAATCAAGGCGGATGACTTGAGCGGCAATCACATGGCCGCTTTGAAACATCAGCTTGAGCTAATTGACCACCAAAGCCTCCACGAATTACAAGCCAGCTTCTTGGAGCTGGCAAAGTCCATGGAACCTGTGATGAAGGACCTGGAGGGCCACTGGTACACCTTTGGTGAAGGTGCGGACGGAGCCAAGCACGCCCTTGATGACTTCAGGACGCACTATGAGTATTTGCTGTCACAGGGCAATAGCGGAGAAGCCTCCGGCCTGTTGCATGGGACGCTTGACCAAGCCAAGAAAACGTTGGCAATGATGGACCAGCTAAAGGCTTCCCGCAGTGGGGACGGGCAGAAAGGCGATTACCAAGCATACGAACAGGCCGCCGTGTACCTGGAGAAAATGGGTGTTTTCAGCAAGGTGACCGGGGACTACACCCAAAAGACGTATGACGCACAAATGAATCTTGTGTCAGCTCTCACAGACCAAGTGACCGCTGAGCAACGCATTGCTGACATCAAGAAGTTGGAAGGACAGAACGCCACCACCTCAACTCACAAACAGATGGGCAATGAGGCGGAGTCTGCCGCTCGTAAAAAAGCTGAAGAGCAGACCCGGCTTGAGCGTGAGTACCTCCAGAACTTCAAGCACGACCAGCAAGACTTGATAAACGCAACACGGGAGGGCACGGCAGACCGTTTGGATGCGCTCCAAGCGGCCATGGATGCAACGGCGGACCTGTACGGGCGGGACAATGAGACATACAAGCAATATGCCAGTGAGTACCTCAGAACGTGGAATGATATGTCCGCAAAAACACTTGAGGCCATAAGCAAAGAGCTGGATGAGGAAGACCGGCTCAAGGCTGAGGCTGCCCGTGAGGAAGCGGACAACGATGAAAAGATGGGGCAGATTAGCCTTGCTGCCAAGAAACAACAGATGGCCCTGGAGGACAGCATCAGGCTTGTTACCCGGCAACAGCGGCTTGCCGAAGATCTTCAGCTTGCCAACGATGAATATGGCATTGAAAAGAGTGCCCTGGACAAGAAGATTCAGGCATTAGATAAGTCTGGAAAAGACTATCTCAACAAACTCAAAGAATTGCAGGACAAGGAAAAGCAGCTCACCCAACAGCATGACAACACGGTAGCGGAACTAAACGAAAAGTCCACAATGGCGTGGATGCAAAGCGTGAAGTCCGGCTATGCCCAATTCGTCAACACAACGTCACAGAGCCTTACTCAGTCCATCATGGGGCACCAGACGTGGGCGAGGATGGTTCAAAGCCTTGGGGACCAAGTTGTCTCCGGCATGATTCAAAACGCAATCAAGTCCATGATGACTCTCGATATGGACAAGGAAAAACAGGCAGCGTCCGCCGCACGTTGGGGATTCTTGACCGGAATGAAGCTGCCCTTCCCGGCCAACATTGTTGCCGCTCCGGTATTGGCCGCTGGTGCGTTTGCCGCTGTCATGGCCTTTGAGGGCGGCACAGACGGTGTGCCCGGCATAGGGCGTGGCGATGTTATACCGGCCATGTTGGCTCCAGGTGAGGGCGTTGTCCCTGGAGGCGTTATGGACGGCCTACGGAACGTAGCACGCAATGGGGGCTTTGACCAACGCCCAAGCATGACGGTCCACGTCCGCCCCACGTACAACGTCAACACGATTGACGGTGACGGGATGCGGGCAACGCTTGAAAAGCACACAGACCAACTCCAGCGGCACTTTGAAGGTGTTGTAAGAAGGATGAACCACTAGGCGAAAACCGCGCTGGTATCAGACCAACACACTCCGGCAACGCGCCTACGTGCCCTGTAGCTCGATTACGGGGCATTGTAGGCGAAAGAAAGTGAGGGTCGGATGTATAGGACAATTGTTTCGGGGTGGGTGCCAATACCACTTGCTGAGCGTTTGGAGCGGATTGCACGAGAGCGCAACGTCTCGCGTAGTCAGCTCATCGGCGATGTGCTCTCAATGTTTGCTGATGGAAAGCCAATCCAGCCACTGCCGCGCAGGCTTGGCAACCGTGACGGCAAAGAAGAGACAGCGTTGTCAATCATCCGGGACCACGTGGCTGAGTCATGTACGCAGCTCCAAGAGCGGCTGGCTGAGGCCGGGATTAAACGGAGCGTCAATTGGATCGGCAAGAAGCGATTGCCGATGCGCGCCAAGGGCAGCACGTTGACGGAGGAAACACAACGGACACCGCCTGATACACGCTTCAAAAGCAACAAAATGTAACAAAACTGTACCGCGCTAAGTCCTTTAGATTTGAGTTCCGATTCACCACACCCCCTTAAGGAAAGAGTGAGTGTGGGTGATTCCGTAAATGTAACAACAATTCCCATCCCCACCACACATAAACCAAAGGTTTTTATGTGGCAGTGACGGGCTTATGGGCGGCGGTTAAGCACGCCGGGAGAGGTGACACCATGAGGATATGCAGTGGTGCCGGTTGTTTGCGTGCTGTGCCTGATGACGTGCGGTTTTGTGATGAATGCAAGCCACACGCCCAACCAACGGACAGCATCCGTGAGCACAAGATGGGATACACAGCGGACTTGGACGCACTCAAGAAGTCCACACGTTGGCAACAAATACGGGCGCTCGTGGTGCGGTCACAGCCGATGTGCGCAAGGTGTAAGCGGCAGGTCACACAGATTGTTGACCACGTTGTTCCGGCAGAGATAGCGGTGATGCAAGCACAGCTCAACGGGAGATTCCGGGACAAGTGGGCCGGATACTTCCTCCGCTCCAATCTGCAAGGACTATGCCGCGTGTGCCATAGGGCCAAGACGGATGAGGACAAGACACACGTGGGTGAGTGGCCTGATGTAGTCGCAGCTTACGATGCGAAGCCAAAGAAGGTGTGGTCGTTCTAAGTCATTGCAGGATAACAGGATAGGGGTAGGGTCAAATGTTGAAACAGGACCCCTAAAAGACCGCCGCAATCCTTTTATTTACATACACGAGCAATTATGGAAAATTGTAGATTCCCATTGGTTTCCTATGGATTTTAGTATTCTTCGCATCCGCTTACGCAAATCTATGAAAGCACAAGGTTTGTGTCATGGAAACCCGGCTCTTGTATGACCGAAAAACCGCCGCAAGGATGCTCTCTATTTCCGTCCGGTCCCTTGACTACATCATTGCGGCCAAGGCCCTGGACACGCGGCGCATTGGGCGCAAGGTCTTAGTGACGCACGCCTCATTGGTGCGGTACTCAACGGGGAACCACTACGCGATAACAAGCCGTTCTGATGCTGAGGCCGTGGCCTCCGGTGAGAGATGCGCATAACGGGCCGCCATGGTGATGGTCTTGTGACCGGCCAACACCTGAATCTCTTTCGTGCTCACCCCGGCCATTGCAAGCCATGAGCAGAACGTGTGCCGGTTGTTGTGCCATGTGTAATCTGTGATCTTGGCTTCAACGAGCGCGGGAATAAACCACCAGCGGCAATCAGCCTTGGGACCGGGAAGCGGGAACACAGGTTTACTGGCATCATGCGGCACAGCCTCACGCTGTTTCGTGAGCGCCTCCAGTGCAACGCTGTTGAGAGGCACGTTCCGAGCTGAACCGTTCTTGGTCTTTGTCAGCCGGATTACTTTCCGCTTCATGTCCACTTGCCCCCACTCCAAAGAGAATTGCTCGCCCCATCTCATGCCGGTGTACACGCTCACGATGAACGCGGCCACGTGCTCGGGGTGGTCACGCTGGATAATGCCCAACAGCTTTGTGTATTCGTCACGGCTCAAGAAACGGAGCCGTGCGTTGTTCTCCGTCCGCAGTCGCACAAGGCGGGCTGGATTGCTCTCTACCTTTCCGTTCTCCATGCCAAGCCGGTACGCAAGTGACATGAACGCCCGATAGCGGTTTGCTGTTGCTGGCGTCTTGCAGTGCTTGGTGAGCCATTCGTCAATCTCTTGTGGCGTGATTGCTGAGGCCGGGCGCTCCCCGAACGGCTCACGGAGAATTGAGTCCTTGGTCTTGTAGTGCTCTATCGATTTGAGATGAGTTTCAGCGTGCTCAACGGCCATGGTGGAGAGCTGACCAAACGTGACCACCTTGCCCGGCACCAGCTCCGGCAGCTTTAGTTTCCTTCGCGCATCGGCCTTACGTTTCTGGTACAGGGCCAACGCATCGCTCTTACGACCGGCCTTTTCCCGGTGTCGTTTTCCATCGGCGTAGTAGTGAACCCACCAGACGCCGGACCCAACCGGATGCTCATAAACTCCCCTAGATGCCTTGGCTTTCATCTCTCCCCTTTCAGGCCGGGATTCTAGCACAATCACCGGGGGAATAACAGCCACCAAAACAGCCACCAACAGCAAATAGGCCGCCTGAGTTGTTTTCTCAAGTGGCCTATAAGTTGTTGATTTTGTTTTGCTTATTTGGTGGGCCTGCAGGGATTCGAACCCCGAACCAAGGGATTATGAGTCCCCTGCTCTAACCGTTGAGCTACAGGCCCGCTGGTGGTGCGATCGCTGGCGCAGGAATCGTGGAGGAGCGATCCTGCGCACGCCACGCGATCTTCCTTGCGTCGTGAAACAGATATTGACGGCGGAGGACGGGTGCTTTTTCAGTGTGACACAGGCGCTGGGCAGCCGTCACGCCGGCGATGGGTGCGGGAAGACGGCGGCAGGGCGGTGCGGGAAAGAGGAAGTTCCGGGGCTCTCTGCGAAAATGGATGGAGATGCTCTCACTGCAAAATGCCGGCAAGATATTTGGACCGCGGGTGCTGTTCATGGAGGCCAACTGGCTGATCCGGGCGCGGGAAAAGACCGCGCTGGTGGGCGCCAACGGCACCGGCAAGTCCACCATCATGAAAGTGCTGGCAGGGCTGGAGCAACTGGACTACGGCCAGGTGCAGCAGACCCGCGGGATGAGCATCGGCTACCTGCCGCAGGAGGGATTGCAACTGACCGGGCGCACGGTTTTTGAGGAGTGCCTGACGGTCTTTGACGAACTGCGCGACATGGAGCGGGAGATTGAGCGGCTGGGCGGGCAACTGGCGGTGCTGGAACATGCCGGGCCGGAGTACGAGGCCACTGCGGAACGCTACTCCACGCTGCAAGAGCGCTTTCACGCCCTGGACGGCTACGCGCTGGACGCGCAAGTGGGCGGGGTGCTGACCGGGCTGGGTTTCGGCAAGGAGGATTGGGGACGGCTGACAGACGAGTTCAGCGGCGGCTGGCAGATGCGCATTGCGCTGGCCAAGCTGCTGCTGGCCAAGCCGAACCTGCTGCTGCTGGACGAGCCGACCAACCATCTGGATCTGGAAACGCGCAACTGGCTGGAAGACTACCTGCGCACCTATCCCTTTGGCTACATTCTTATCTCGCACGACCGCTATTTTCTGGATGTGACGATCGACCGCACGGTGGAGATATGGAACAAGCGGCTGAATATTTACCAGGGCAACTTCACCAAATATCTAAGTCAGAAGGACGAGCGTCGGACGCAGTTGCAGTCGGCATACCGCAACCAGCGGCTGCAGATTGAGCACCTGGAGGCGTTCATCAACCGCTTTCGCGCCCAGGCCACCAAGGCCAAGCAGGTGCAGTCGCGGATCAAGAAACTGGATAAGATTGAGCGCATCGAGATTCCCGAAGAAGAGGCGGTAATTCACTTCAAGTTTCCCCAGCCGCCGCCCTCGGGACGGACGGTGGTGGAGGCCGAGGGGCTGGCGAAAAGTTACGGCCCCAAGCAGGTTTTCTGCGGCGCCAACTTTACCATCGAGCGCGGCGACCGCGTGGCGCTGGTGGGCGTGAACGGCGCGGGCAAGTCCACGCTGATCAAGCTGCTGACCGGCGCTGAAGCGCCGACGGCAGGCCACGTGAAGATGGGCCACAACGTGGTGAGCGAGTACTTTGCGCAGGACCAGTACAAGGTGCTGGACGGCGACGCGCGAATGCTGGACGACATCAGCGGCGCCGCGCTCAAGGTTCCCGAACAGGCGCTGCGCTCGCTGCTGGGCTGCTTTCTGTTCAGCGGCGACGATGTGTTCAAGCCGCTGGGCGTGCTGAGCGGCGGCGAGCGCAACCGCTACGCGCTGGCCAGGATTCTGGTGTCGCCATCGAATTTTCTGCTGTTGGACGAGCCGACCAACCACCTGGACATGCGCGCGAAAGACGTGCTGCTGGGGGCGTTGGCGGCATTCTCGGGAACGGTGGTCTTTGTGTCGCACGACCGCGACTTTATTGACCGGCTGGCGACACGCGTGCTGGAAGTGGAAGGCGGCGCGGTAACCACCCACGAGGGCAACTACGAAGACTATCTGCGCCGCAAGGAGGCGCTGGCGGCGGGCGCGGCTGCGCCGGAGGCTGCGGCAAAGGACAGGCAGGCGGAAGAGGCCGCGACAGCCGCGAGCGAGAGCGCGGATGAGGCGAACGGCGACGCAGGCCCCAAGGACCGCACGCGGCGGCTGAATCCCATCAAGCAGAAACAGATGGAGGAGCGCTGTGCGTTTCTTGAAGAAGAGACGCCGCGCATTGAGGCGGCCATTGCGCACACCGAGGAGCAGTTGGGCGTGTACGTCAGCGCCGAGGAGACACAGCGGCTGAGCGCGCTGGCTGGGGAGTTGCGCGAACAACTGGCCGCGCTGACCGCCGAGTGGGAAGACCTGATGATGCAACTGGACGGTCAGGCGGCGCTGAACGGCTGAGCGGGCGCGCGGCGCAAGTCCAATTATCTTGACAACTTGAGCCTCGCCCGATAGCGTCATCACGACCAAAAAAGTCTTCTGCAAGGAGGGCACTACGGTGGTCCAGCGGTGTATTCTGTCCGGCAAATTTCAATTTCTGCAGCGCGATGGTTCCTTCATTTTCTCTTCACTGATTTTTGTTTTTTTGCTGCTGAGCCTGGCGGTGAGCGCAGCGCTTTGCCCGCGCGCATGGGCGCAGGACGCGAGGGCGCAGGCGGAGATGCAGAAGTGGGTCTCGGCAAAGTTTCAGGGTGTGCCCGTGGCGGCGGCCGCGGAGCCTTACATGCTGCCGCGTCTGGACCGCAAGGGCAGGACGGTACTGCGCAACGCCATTCAGGGCCATGCGCTGCTGATTGCCAGCCGCAGCTTCGACCGCGGTTTGGCGATGCGCTGCACCGGCGAGATTCGCGTGGTGCTGCCGGCTGCCGCGCGCTCGTTTGAGGCGGTGGTGGGCGAGGACAGCAACGATGTCGGCTACTACTCGAATACCGGACGCGGCAATGTGGTGGCTGCTGTGGAGACGGCGGGAAGCGCGGTGTTCCGGTCCCCGGTGATGCACGAGGGGATGCAGGGAGTGGAAGTGAATGCGCCGCTGCGCGGGGCGCGCGAGTTTACCCTGCGGCTGACCCCGGCGGCGGGGGAGCGCACCGCGGTGTACCAGAAGGACTGGGACCAGGCGGACTGGGGCAACGCAAGAGTCACGATGGAGGACGGCTCGGTTCTGTGGCTGGACAAGCTGCGCATGGGCATGCCGGCGGCGACGTACACCAGCGAGGTTCCGTTCTCGTTTGTCTACGGCGGAGAGAGCTCGGCGGAGCTGCTGAAGATATGGGAAGTGAAACGCAGCACGCACCGGCTGGACGCGCAGCGCACCCGCTATACGGTGACGTACATGGACCCTTCGACGCAGCTTGTGGTGCGCTGCGTGGGCGTGGCTTACAACGATTTCCCGACGGTGGAGTGGACCGTTTACTTCAAGAATGGCGGCGTGGCGCGGACGCCGATTCTGGAGAAGATTCAGGCCATGGAGGCGCACTTTGCGGGCGAGGAGGACTCCGTTCCCCTGGTGCATCACTCGGAAGGGAGCAACGCGCAGCCCACGGATTTTCGCCCCTTTGAAACGGCTCTTCCGCCTGCGGCGGTGCAGCAGTTTGCCTCGCGCGGCGGACGGCCGACCGACGGCGATATGCCGTACTTCAACGTGGCGTGGCGGGACCGCGGGCTGATTGCCGTGCTGGGCTGGCCGGGGCAGTGGGCGCTGCAGATGACGGGTGACGCGGCCAACGGAGTGCGTATTGCGGGCGGCCAGCAGCAGACGCATTTCTGGCTGGCGCCGGGAGAAGAGGTGCGGACGCCGCTGGCGGTGCTGCAGTTCTGGACCGGCGATTGGCTGGACGGGCAGACGACGTGGCGGCGCTGGATGATTGCGCACAACCTGCCGCGGAACGGCGGCAAGCTGCCCCCGCCGCAGTTGGCCAGCGGAAGCAGCCGGGCCACGGTGGAGATGCAGTGGGCCAACGAAGACAACCAGAAGGAAGCCTTCTTGCACATACTGGACGAGGGGCTGCCCATCGACTACTGGTGGATGGACGCCGGTTGGTATCCGCTGACCGAAGGCTGGTGGAAGACCGGGACGTGGGAGGCGGATAGGACGCGGTTTCCGCTGGGGCTGCGGGCCATTTCCGACGTGGTGCACGCGCACGGCAAGAAGGTGATTGTGTGGTTTGAGCCGGAGCGCGTGACGCAGGGCTCCTGGCTTGAAAAGAATCATCCCGAATGGCTGATCGGCCCCAAAGGAAAAGACCAGTTGCTGTTTCTGGGCAACCCGGAGGCGTGGCACTGGCTGGTGGCGCACGTAAGCCAACTGATCGAGAGCGAGGGAATCGACACCTACCGGCAGGACTTCAACTTTGAGCCGCTGAAGCTGTGGCAGTCGAACGACACGCCGGACCGCGTGGGGATTACCGAGATCGAACATGTGGAAGGCTACCTGGCATATTTCGACGAACTGCACAGGCGGTTTCCGCACCTGATGATCGACACCTGCGCCAGCGGGGGACGGCGCGACGATCTGGAAACGCTGCGCCGGGCGGTGCCGCTGTGGCGCAGCGATTTTGCCTACGAACCCGACGCCATGCAGATGCAGAGCTACGGGCTTGCGCCGTGGGTTCCCTACTTTGGAACGGCGGTCAACTCGCCGGACCCATATGTTTTCCGCAGCCAGATGACGCCCGCGATGGGAATTGGCCTGGACGGAATCAAGACCCGGGAGCAGCACGCGCAGCAGATGAAGTTGCTGGGCCAATGGAAGGAGGTCGCGGAGTTCTATTACGGCGACTTCTATCCGCTCACAACCTACAGCACGGAAAAGTCCGCGTGGATGGCGTGGCAGTATGCGCGGGCAGACAGAACGGCGGGCATGGTGCAGGCCTTCCGGCGCGCGGACAGCCCGTTTGAAAGCGCGCGGCTGCCCCTGCGCGGGCTGGACCCGAGGGCGCGCTACATGGTTACCAATCCCGATAGCGGCGTGAAGTCCGCCTTCACAGGTGCGGAGCTGATGGGCAAGGGGATTCCGGTTTCGATTGCAGGCAAACCCGGCGCGGCGCTGCTGATTTATAGAAAAGCAACGCCGTAATTTGTCTCGCAGTCTGAACGGGGAACGGGGTTTCCTTCGTGCATAATCAAGACACGATGGCCTTATTGTGGAATCCCGAGAACTGGTCAAAACGTCTGGCGGAGCTGGAGGCGCAATCCGGCGACCTGAAAGAAGCACCGCTGCGGCGCGATGTGCGGTCGCTGGGCACCCTGCTCGGCGAAGTGCTGCGCGAGCAGGCGGGCGACGATCTCTTCGCCCATGTGGAAGCGCTGCGTCAGGGCACCATCCGCCGCCGCGACGCCGAGGCGCACGGCAACGACGAAGAGGCCGCGCGCCTCGCCGCCAGTTCGCTGGAACTGGTGCATTCGCTGCCCGTGGAGCGCGCCATTCTGCTCACCCGGGCCTTTGCTTTCTATTTCGAGCTGATCAACCTGGCGGAGACCAACCACCGCAAGCGCCGGCGGATTGCCTTGCGGCTGAGCGGCCGGGCCGGCCAGCAGCGCGGCTCGCTGGCTGGGACACTCACCGAGATGCGCCGCGTGGGCATCGGCGCGGACGAGGCTCTGGGCTGGCTCAAGCGGGTGCTGATTGTTCCCGTTTTTACCGCGCACCCAACGGAGGTGGCGCGCCGCTCGGTGATGTTCAAGCGGCGGCGCATTGGCGACTTTCTGGCCACGCTGGATCGCATTCCCGTGCCGGAGCCGGATTTGGCGAGGCTGGAGCAACTGGTGCTGGCCGAGATTACCAGCCTATGGCAGACCGACGAAGTGCGCTCGCGCCGGCCCACGGTCTACGACGAAATCAAAATGGGGCTGGACTACTACGATGTTTCGATTTTTGAAACTCTGCCCAGCCTCTACCGCGAAATTTCAGAAGCGCTCCATGCCGCGTATGGGCTGGAGATAGAGACGCTGGCGCTGCCCCAGGTGCTTAACTTCGGTTCCTGGATCGGCGGTGATCGCGACGGCAATCCCTATGTGACGCCGCAGGTGACGCGCGACTCGATTCGGCTGGCGCGCGGCCACCTGCTGCTCTACTACCAGCGGCAATTGCAGGAGATTATCGACCTGCTGACCACCAGCGCCCAGCAACGTCCGGTGAGCGATGAGCTGATGGAGCGGCTTGAGGCGTACGTGGCGCAGGTGCACACGCCGGAGGCGCAGGTTTTTGGCGAACAGTACGAGTTCGAGTACTATCGCCGCTTCGTCATCTGCCTGAAGGCGCGCGTGCAGCGGACGATGGAGCATCCCGGTCCGGCGGACGCCACGCTGCCGGTGACCTCCTACACGCTGGCCCAGGGGCAGGACAAGCTGGCCCAGGTGCTGCCGGCGTACTGCTCGGTCACGGAGTTCATTGACGATCTGGAAACGCTGCGCGCCTCGCTTGAGGCCAATCGCGGACTGCGCATTGCGCGCACGCTCATCGATCCGCTGATTTTGCAGGTGCGCACCTTCGGTCTGCATCTGCACACGCTGGATATTCGCCAGCATGCGCGGGTTCATGCCACCGCCTTGCAGGAAGCTATCGCCGACACCATGGCTGCTTCTCTGCCGAATGGGCTTTCAGCGGAGACGGCCTCAGTGCTGGAGACTTTCCGCGTGGTGGCCGAGGTCAAGAACGGCTGCTCGCCCGAGGTGATTCGCCAATATGTAATCAGTGGTGCGTCCACGGTAGAAGACGTGCTGGCCGTGGTGCGGCTTGCGCGGCTGGGCGGCGTGAAGGTGGAGGGTTCGGGACGCGATCCGGGACTGATGCCGGTGCCGCTGTTCGAGTCGATTGAAGACCTGCGCCAGGCGCCGGCGGTTTGCCGCGAACTGTGGAGCCGGCCCGACTACCGCAAGCTGATGGCCACCTGGGATAACTGGCAGGAGGTCATGCTGGGCTACTCCGACTCAAACAAAGACGGCGGCATGTTGACCTCGACGTGGGAGATCTTTCGCGCGCATCGCGACCTGCATGTGGCGGCGCGCGAGGCCGGCGTGAAGTTGCGCCTGTTCCACGGCCGCGGCGGCACGGTGGGCCGCGGCGGCGGACCCACGCATCGCGCCATCTTTGCCCAGCCCATGGACGCCTTCGACGGGCAGTTGCGCATCACCGAACAGGGCGAGGTGCTCAACTTCAAATACGCCGACGAAGTGCTGGCCGAGCGCAACCTGGAGCTCATGATTGCGGCCTCGCTGGATGCATTGGCGCGGCCCAACGCGCGCGACCCCGAGGGCCACTTTACCGGCGTGCTGAAGCCGGAGTGGGAGGCCGCGCTCAACGAGCTGTCGGCCACTTCGTACGAATATTACCGGGAACACATTCTGGAAGACCCCGGCGTGCTGACGTACTTTGAGCAGTCCACGCCGGTGGGCGAGCTGGAGAACGCCAAAATCGGCTCGCGGCCTTCGCGCCGCAAGGCTTCGCCGAGCCTGGCCGACCTGCGCGCCATTCCCTGGGTATTCGGCTGGACGCAGTCGCGGCTGCTGGTGCCGGCATGGTTTGGCGTGGGCTTTGCGCTGGAGCAGTACCTGGAACAGCCGGGCGCGCTGGAACTGCTGAAGACCATGGCCAACGAGTTTCCGCTGTTCATCGACCTGTTGCGCAACGTGGAATTGGCGCTGGGCAAGGTGGACATGGCCACGGCGCGCATCTACTCGTCGCTGGTGGAAGACGCGAAACTGCGCGAGCGCATCTACGACCTGTTCGACGGCGAGTTCCATCGCACGGTGCGCGCGGTGCTGGCCGTGACCGGGCAGAAGGAAGTGCTGGAGAGCAACCAGGTGCTGGCCCACTCCATCAAGCTGCGCAATCCGTATGTCGATCCCATGCACCTGATCCAGGTGGACATGCTGCGCCGCAAACGCGCGGGCGAAGACACGCCGGAGATCAACCGCGCCATCGCGGCGACGATCAGCGGCATCTCGGCGGGGCTGCGAAACACGGGATGAGGAAAGCTCGGAAAGGGGCCTTCCAGCAGGCGGGACGCCGCGGCGAGGCCCCTGTTTCCGGCCCGGCCGTGGAGCGCCCGGCAACCCGCAAGCTATGAAAGTGCGCAAGTTATGCTTGCCATGAACGGCGTTGTGGTATTACGCTGAATCCATGCAACGATGTCGCTAACACCGACCTGGTGCCAGCCGCGATGCAGACGTGCGCCCCATTCACGCACAGTCTTCCACGCCTGACAATTTCACTATCCCCAAAAACAATTGAAGAAAACCATCCGGGCGTGTATCCCGGAAAGAGGAGATCATCATGGCGCGCATTGCCGCGAATGTTACGGAACTCATTGGCAAGACCCCGCTGGTGCGGCTGAACCGCATTGCGGCAGGATTGCCCGCTACCGTTCTGGTCAAGCTGGAGAGCCAGAACCCGGTATCCAGCGTTAAGGACCGCATCGGCCTGGCAATGATCGAGGCCGCCGAGAAGGCGGGCAAGATCACACCCGGCAAGACCGTTCTGATTGAGCCCACCAGCGGCAACACCGGCATCGCGCTGGCTTTTGTGGCCGCGGTCAAGGGCTACAAGCTGATCCTGACCCTGCCGGAAACCATGAGCCTGGAGCGGCGCGTGCTGCTGCTGGCCTTTGGCGCGGAGATCGTGCTGACGCCTGGGCCGAACGGCATGAAGGGCGCCATTGCCAAGGCCAACGAGATACTGGCCAAGACACCGAACGGTTACATCCTGCAACAGTTCGACAACCCGGCCAACCCGGCCATCCACTATGCCACCACCGGCCCGGAGATATGGGACGACACGGACGGCAAGGTGGACATTCTCATCTCTGGCGTGGGCACCGGCGGCACGATTACCGGCATCGCCAAGTACATCAAGGAGCGCAAGCCGGGCTTCAAGGCTATTGCCGTGGAACCGACGGACAGCCCGGTGCTCTCCGGCGGCAAGCCGGGACCGCACAAGATTCAGGGCATCGGCGCGGGGTTTGTGCCCAGCATTCTGGACACCAAGCTGGTCGACGAGATCATCCAGGTCACCAACGACGAGTCCATTGCGACGGCGCGGCGTTTGCCCTTGGAAGAAGGCCTGTTTGTGGGCATCAGCTCCGGCGCGGCGGTGGCTGCGGCGCTGAAGGTGGCCGCACGGCCTGAGAATGCCGGCAAGGTGATCGTGGCCATTCTGCCCAGCTTTGGCGAGCGCTACCTGTCCAGCATTCTGTTCGAGTCGCTCCGCCAGCAGGCGCTGGCGCTGCCCACCGAAGCGATTGCGGTGTAGTTAACTCCCTGGCCGGCGGAGTGAAATCACTCCGCCGGCGCAACGGATTTTTGTGTTTGAGCTCGCCATGTCCCTGTTCGCCCACGTCCGCGAAGACATCAACTCTGTGCTGGAGCGCGACCCGGCCGCCCGCTCGCGGGTGGAAGTTCTGCTGTGCTACCCGGGGCTCTGGGCGGTCTGGATTCACCGCGTCTCGCATGGGCTGTGGCGCAGGCGGATGCGGTTGCTGGCGCGGATTCTATCGCAGGTGGGCCGTTTCTTTACCGGCGTGGATATTCACCCCGGCGCTTTGCTGGGCCGGCGGCTGTTCATCGACCATGCAACCGGCGTGGTGATTGGCGAGACCGCTATCGTGGGCAGCGACGTGACGCTCTACCAGGGCGTAACGCTGGGCGGAACCGGGAAAGGCCACGGCAAGCGGCACCCCACGGTTTGCGACGGTGTCTTCATCGGCAACAACGCCAACGTCCTGGGCAACATCACCGTCGGCGAAAACTCGCGCGTGGGCGCGGGCTCCGTGGTGCTCTCCGACGTACCGCCCAACTCCACGGTCGTGGGCGTTCCGGCGCACATTGTCTACCGCAACGGCGAGCGCGTGCTGATTACCGATCCCCACGACATCAAGGACCCACTCTCCGACTCCCTCATCGCCCTTGCGGCCCGCGTGGAGCAGCTTGAGGAACAGCTCGGAGGCAAGGCCCAGCCCGCCGATCAGTTCACGGCCGAAGCCGCCGAACGGGAAGCCTACCGCGTGGAGCTGGAGCGCCTGCGGCAGTTTGTGTCCATGGGCGAAGGAATCTGAGACAGAGATCAAGGGTCAGAGATCAGTGGATAGGGAGCAGGAACATTCAAGCTCCTGATTGCTGCCGCGATAAATTTTATCGATGTGAAAGAACTCTGCTGCCATGCTTCCATGCAGGCCATCTTGTAACCTGTTCGCCAGTCAGAACTTTACTGCTGCCAGGCGAGGCGGTCTCCGTTGAGGAGAATTACATTGCGCGCGCTCTCCAGATCGTGGGAAAAATCCACGCGCGCATAGCCGCCGCCGGCCAGGGGCCGCTCCAAGGAAACGGTGGCGAGCGCGGAGTTACGCTGGCTCTCCGGCAGCCTTCCAAGGACCGATCCGACCGTGGCGCCGACCGAGTTATATGTGTGGCGGCCATTTACCCAGACCGACATCAGCACGCTCACGGCCGCATCCTTGCCAAGGAACAGGCATTGGAGCCCGGAAGCAGAGGGGGGTGGGCATCCGGTCAGGGTTCCATCGACAATTTTGTCCGAGGCGTCCCATATTTCGGATGTTTTTGTTGAGCCGAGCACGACCGGATACCGGCGCGTATTGTCATCCCGGAGCGTGAGCAGCATCAGCCTGAGCTGAGAGCTGGAGGCAAAACGGCGGGGCACGGAGCGCGGCGAATCGGCTTCCCGGTCGAGCGATTTTCCCAGGCCGCGGCTCTCAATGCCGAGCAGGCGGAAGCGGGAGCCGGCGGGATGCCGCGCGACGACGGCGAGGGTCTCGCTGAACTGGTCCGTGGCGCTGATGGGGACGCGCACTCCCGCGCTGGTTTGGAAGGCGGCGCGCTCGATGACCAACTGCATTCCCGGAACAAGATCGACGATTCCGGACCGCCCCAGGGCGTAGTTGAAGAACAGCTCTTCCGACGCGGGGAGGGGAATTGCCTCCGCAATCTGCCGCAGAACGATTTGCGAGCTGACGCCGCTGGGGAAGCAGCCGGACCGCTCGAGAGCCAGCACCTGGTGCGCGAAGCGGGTCCATTCCGCCTGCGCGTCGATGCTGTCGCTGCGGCGCTGCCATCCCGGCAGATTGGGCGAGGTGACGACCCAGAGATTCGCGTTGGACGGATTTGCCGGGGCAAGGGAAAACACGCTCCCTTTGATCGTGCAATCGGCTGCATGGGACGGATTTGCCGGAGATTTCTTTTCGGCAAGTTCAAGCCGGGACTCCTGAAAGTCGCTGCCTGGCGCGGCCGGAGGGGTTTGCGGGGCCATGATGGGAAACTCGGCGGACCCTGACAGTGTGAAGACGCGTGTTTCCAAGGGAGCCTTGTGCATGCAGCCCGTGGCCGCCAGCGTGAAGCAGCAGAGGAGGAAACAGGCGAGGCCGGTTGACTTGACCCGGAATGCGGATGCCGTGCTTGAACTCCTGTCGCTCATCGCTTGCCCCTCACCTCTTCCAATTTAGACTCCGGGGGCTGCCTGCGTGTTCCCCGTCTGCGAATCGACGGACACTGTTTCCTGACTGCCAACATTCAACACAAGCCAACTGCGCAGTCCCTCAGGGGCTAAAGCCCGTACCCTTCAAAGCGTTTAAACGGCCATCTGCGCGGGGTATGGCACCAGTCTCCTGCTGCGAATTCCCTGCGGTGCTAAAGTGATCTCGTTCGCATTTCACCAGCCGGGGTCTCGCTTCTTGTTGGGTTTTCGCTCGCTGCTCGTGGTTCTTCTCGCGCTTTCCGCAGCCCATGCCGCTTCCCGCGTGCAAGCCGCTCCCGTCCCCGAAGAGATGCGTTCCACCGCCTTCATCGTTACCGTGGACGGACAGCGAGTGGACGTGGCCCATGCGGCGGCCAGCCTGGAGTTCGCGAGCTTCGATATCACCGGCCCGGTGAACGTGGCCATCACAGCCGCAGAGCCGGGCTTCTGGGATAAAGGCGTTGATATTGAGCCCTGGCGGCTGGGTTTGCGCGCCACGCGGGACGGCCAGACCATCCGCTTCCGGCTCGCAGGGCCGGCCAAGCTCTCCATCTCCCGGCCCCGCGACTTCCTGAACCACGCCGCCATGCTTTTCCTCTTTGCCGGCACGCCGCCGCCTCCAGCGCCTGCCGGGCCCAATGTGCGCATTGTGCCCGCGGGGCTGCATCGCGAGAGCCTGAATCCCAAGAGCGGCGAGACCATTTATCTCGCTCCCGGCGCGTTCGTCTTTGGCAGCCTGAACCTGTGGAAGGTTGCGGACGTGAAGGTGCTGGGCCGCGGAACCATTGTGTATGAAGGCTCGCAGGACCCCAACACCGACGAAGGCTGGATGCAGAAGCCCGACTGGCACTGCATCGGCGCGCTGGAGGCCCGCAAGGTGGAGATCGACGGGCTCACCTGCATTGTGCGCGCGCGCACCTGGTCCATCCAGATGAAGGATTCCACTGGCTTCACGTACAACGACCTGCGCGTCATCGGCGGCAATCCCGGCAACGCCAACCAGGACGGCATGGACTGGCTGGGCGGCGGAGACACGATTGTGCGCGACGCGTTTCTGCGGTCGTCGGACGACGTTTTTGCCATGCAGGGCAACTGGGACGGTTACAGCGACGAAGACATGGTGCGCCCCGGCCACGATGTGCAGAACATCCTGATTGAGCACAGCGAACTCTCCACGAGCATTTCGAACATTGTGCGCTCCGGCTGGCCGCGCAAGACTCACAACTCGCGCAACTTTACGCTGCGCGACTCCGACATTCTGCACGCCGGCATCGGGGCCTGCGGGCAGACATTTGGGCTGCTTGGCTACTGGGGCGCGAATGGCGCGCAGGGCGACAGCACCAACTACACGTTTGAAAATTTGTTTCTGGACAACTGGTACTCGCTGGTGCAGATGGAGCAGGAGTACCCGGGGCTGCACGGGTTCACGTTCCGCAACATCTGGGCGCTGGACCAGCCGCCGCTGGCCGGCTCCACGCTCACCGGCGACGTGGCCGGCGTGACTTTGGACAATGTGAAGTACGGGCAAACCCGCGTTACGGCCGATGCCGATGTGCCGCTGGCCGCGAGCGGCGGGGCACAGCCGCCGAAGTACAGCGTTCCGCGCGATCCGTTGGCTGCGTTCACCGTGGACACGCCGATCTTCGCGCCGAAACAGAAGGTCAGGTTCACGGCGCGGACTTCGCCGGGCGCGCGCTATACGTGGCTGTTTGGCGATGGAACAGAAAGTTCTGTGGCCACGGGGCGCAAAGTGAGCCATCGTTTTCCCGACGCCGAGGGCACGGAACTGGACGGGAAAAATGGCGCCGGGCGGTTCAGGGTTCTGCTTCGCGTGGAGGACAAGGCGGGCAAACAGGACTGGGCGGCGCAGGGCGTGGTGGCCGTGGCCCGCTGGCACGACGCGGTGGATGAAGCCGGTCCCACGCTGCCCGGCCTGGCCTGGAAGATTTATCCGGGCGTGTGGACCGAACTGCCGGACCTGGAGAAAGAGCAAATGGTATTCAGCGGCGAGTCGCCGGACCTGTATGCCGATCCCCAGGGTTTTACGCGGTATGCCGCCGTGTGGGACGGCTTTCTGGACATTCCGGCCGATGGCGGCTACACGTTACATTTAATGGCCCGCGACGGCGCGCGGCTGGTGATCGACGGCGTGGACGTGGCGAAGACCGGCCCGCCGTTTTCGCAGGTGTGCGGCTCGCCGGGCAACGCGATGCGCTACGACCGCGGCTCGCTGGGGCTGCGCGCGGGCAGGCACACGCTTCATTTGGAGGGTCTGCACTCCGTGAGCCAGGGCGTGCCGCGGCTGCTGTGGGAAGGGCCGGGTCTGCCGCTGATCGACGTGCCGGCGGCGGCGTTCAGCCATTTGCGGCAGGATGCGGTGACACAGTAAGGCCGGGATTGTATTGATGGATCTACCTGGCCGCTGACAAGAACACATTCGCGCAGAAAGGAATGTCTCCAATACCTAAGTCTGCCTTCAAACTGGTTATGCCCACATCCCAATCGGCTCTGGAAGTGGGACTATGCGGGTCATCGATGAAGTAGACATTCACAAGCCAGGCCTCTACTCCGAGGACTTCCCTCACGAAGTACAGATGAGCGATGCGATTCGCCGATTGATACAGCGGCCCCGTCCAATTGGCAGATGAGTCGACTTGTAGCCAGGACTTGGTCTTTGCGATCGAGTTTTCAATTCTCTGGATGGAAGTGTCTGCTGTTGCGATGCATCCAGGCCCGAGAATTTCGGAAACATAGCTTTTTGCTTCCAGCAGCAAAACCCCGTCTGTTCCATCCTCGACACAAGCAAGTGCGTCCCATCGCGGTCCGCGCGCTGGCCAGAAGCCGCTCAGGTTCCCTTTGAACCTGCGAAGTCCCAGTGCTTCAAGGAATTGGGAATCGCGGTACTCCTTGAACTTTTCATTCTTAAGCGGGGACACCCAACGCAGCGGGAATGTTTTCCCAAACGCGTCCGAAATAGCCAGATTTAACAACTCCGGCTTTTCATTTACGAAAAACTGAATCTGTCTCTGGCTGCCTGCATAGGCTCGTCCTAACGCATCGCATCGAACTTGCTTGCTCTTGAGTTCTGGCATTTTTGCCTCCACTTCTCAATACCGTGAAAAGCAAAATCCATCCAACGAATGCTTAAGAAAGCTGTGGAAATGCAATATTCGCTCTGCACTAGACCACGGGCTGCCGATCTTCGATCTTATTTTGGCAGTTGCGATGCGTCCCAGCCGCCTCCGAGGGAACGGACCAGGCCGACGCTGGCTACAAACTGCCGCGTTTGGAGGTCGATGGCGGTGCGCTGGTTCTGGAGCAGCGTGGCCTCGGCGGTGAGGACCTCAAGATAGCTGGTGACGCCGCCCTTGTAGCGCTGGTCAGACAAATCAAAGGAGTGCTGCGCGGAGGCGACGGCGCGCTGTTCCACGCCTGATTCATTCTCAAGAATCCGCAGGCCGGAGAGCTGGTCTTCCACGTCGTTGAAGGCCTGGAAGACGGCGTTCCGGTAACCGGCGGCCTGGGCCTCGTAGGTGTGGCGGGCCTGGCTGGTGAGAGCGTGGCGCTGGCCGGCGTCGAACAGCAACTCCAGGGCTTGTCCGCCCAGGCTCCATAGCGCGCTGGGCCCTTGCAGCCAGGTGCCGCCATGCATACTCTCAAAGCCGCCCGATCCGGTAAGGCTGATGGTGGGATAGAAGGCGCTGACGGCAATGCCGATCTGGGCGTTGGCGGCGGCGGCGCGGCGCTCGGCCGCGGCGATGTCCGGGCGGCGCTCCAGCAGCTGCGAAGGCACGCCTACGGGAACCTTGGGCAGCGGCAGGTCGAGCGGCGAAAAGGGAATGCTGAAATCGGAGAGCTTGTAGGCGGCGATGGTGCCCACGGCGTGTTCGTACTGGGCGCGGGCCACGCCGATGTCGACCAGTTGCGCGCGCACGGTTTCAAGCTGCGTCTTGGCCTGGGCCACGTCGGCCTCGGTGGCCACTCCGCCGGCCAGGCGGCGCTGGGTCAGGTCGAGCTGCCGCTCGAGATCGGTGACGGTTTCCTTGAGCAGCTTGATCTCGGAGTCGAGGCCGCGCAGTTGGAAGTAGTCGGCGGCCATCTCGGCATGGAGGCTGAGGTCCACGCTTGCCATGTCTGCGGCGCTGGCCTGAGAGTTGGCGCGGGCCTGCTCCACGGTGCGGCGGATGCGGCCCCAGAGGTCCGGCTCCCAACTGGCCTGGCCGGCGAGAACGAAATCGTTGTAGCCGGCGGATTTGCTGGCGGAGTAGGACGGGCCGTTCTGCGATACATTGTTGCGGGCGATGGAAGGGCCGGCAGAGAGCGTGGGATAGAGGTTGGCGTGCGCCGCGGTGACCTGATCGCGGGCGGCCAGGTAGGTTTCCAGAGCCTGGCGCAGTCCCTGGTTGTCAGTGGCGATGCGTTCTTCCAGCTTGTTCAGTTGCGGGTCCTGGTAAATCTCCCACCACTTGCCGCGCAGCATGCCGTCAGAGGGGTTGGCCGGCTGCCAACTGCCGCCGGCGGGGTTTGGCGGCGGGACGACAGCCGCTGTGGCTCCGGTTTCTTTGTAAACCTGCGGCGCATCGTAGCCGGGGCGGTTGTAGTTGGGACCGACGGGCTTGCAGCCGGCCAGCAGAACGAGGGCGAGCAAGGCGGCCACTGGAGCGGCGCGGCCGGCAAGACGATGGGCGAGATGGAGCGGAGACGCCTGCATCGTTACTTGCCTCCCGCATTGGAGGTTTTGCCGGGAGGCTCGACGAAGACTTTTTCGCCGTCGATGAGCGAATCGGGCGGATCCTGAATGACCTGATCGCCGGCGCTGAGGCCGGTGACGATCTGCACGTTGGCGCCATCGTCCTCGCCGATGACCACCGGGACCAGGTGGGCCACGTTGCCGTTGATGACGGTGCCGACGCGCATGCCTTCGCGGCGGAAGATGAGCGCCGCGGCGGGCACCAGATAGGTTGGTCCGGCGGACGGGGTTTTGAAGTGGACCTGGGCCAGGGAGCCGGGCAGCAGCTCGCCGGCGCGGTTGTCCACGTCGATCTCAACCAGCAGGGTGCGGCTGACCGGATCGAGGGCGTCGGCTGTGCGCACCAGGGTTCCCTGGTAGGTTTTTCCGGTGTGCTCGGCGAAAGTCAGGTCGATTTTTGCGCCGCGCTTGACGTTCTGCGAGTAGATTTGCGGCAGGTTGGTATAGACGCGCAGGGTCTGGATGGCCTGCAGGTGGAAGAGTTCGTTGGCCGCGCCCTGGTTGATCAACTGGCCGGTGTCAACGGTGCGGGCGGTGATCACGCCGTCAAAGGGCGCGTAGACCTTTTCAAAAGACTGCAGTTCGCGGAGCCGCTGCACGTTGGCCTGGGCGGATTTGACGGCCGAGGAAGTGGCCGCTGCCTGGTTGACGAAGGTATCGGTGTCCTGCTGTGAAACGGCGTTGGACTTGACGAGGCCGGTGTAGCGCTCGGCCTGGATGCGGGCGTTGTTGGCGTTGGCCTGGGAGGTAGCCAGTTCGCTCTCGGCCTGGGCCAGTTGCTGGTCCACTTCAGGGGCGGCGATGACGGCCAGCAGAGCGCCCTTTTTGACCTTGGCGCCGATGTCGAAGTACCAGCGGGTCAGATAGCCGGAGGTGCGGGCGTAGATGGGCGAATCCGTGTAGGCGGTCACGTTGCCGGGCAGCATGAAGCTGTCAACCGGCGCGCCGGGAGTGGGATTGGCGGCAATGACCGCGGGAGGAGCCAACTCACTGGTGCGGTCGGCGAGCACGGTATCGGCAGACTTGCGGCTCAGAATGCCCAGGGCCGCGAGCACCACGGCAACCACCAGCAGCAGGGCTACGCCGAAAAGCGCCATGCGCGGCGAGATGGGCTTCTGCCGGGGCGCGGTGGGGTCATCGTGCGTGGCCGGTGCGGGGGGATGCGGGTTCGTGTTGGATTCGTTGGTCATGGAAAAATTACTCCGATTGCTCGTCAAACTCGTCAATGGTTCTGGACAGTGCCGCGCCATGGGCTGTCTTGCGGCGGCGTTCCTGCCAGCCGTGAACGACAGAGAAGGATGCGGGCACAAAGAACAAGGTGGCGATGGTGGCCAGCAGCAGCCCGCCGATGACGGCGCGGCCCAGCGGCGCGTTCTGCTCGCCGCCATCGCCCAGGCCCAACGCCATGGGCACCATGCCGATGATCATGGCCAGGGCTGTCATTACCACCGGGCGCAGGCGGACAAAGCCGGCGTTCAGCGCGGCCCGGCGCGCATCGCCCACCAGGATTTCCAGTTGTTCCCGGGCAAAGCTGACCACCAGGATGGAGTTGGCCGTGGCCACGCCCATGCACATGATGGAGCCGGTAAGCGCCGGTACGCTGAGCCGGGTGTGGGTGAGGAACATGAACCATACGATGCCGGCCAGCGCCGCCGGCAGCGCCGCGATGATGAGGAACGGATCGAGCCAGGACTGGAAGTTGACCACGATCAGCAGGTAGACCAGGAGGATGGAAAACGCCAGCCCGGCCAGCAGGCCGAAGTAGGACGCCTTCATGGTTTCGCTTTGGCCGCGGAGAACCAGGTGCGAGCCGCGCGGCAGTTCGTGCCGGTGGCGGGCGATGATGCCCTCCATCGCTTTGGTCACTGTGCCCAGATCGGTTCCATCCACGTTGGCGTAGATATCCAGGACCGGCTGCACATCGTAATGGCTCACCGTGCCCTGCTCGTTTCCGGGAACGATGCTGGCCAGGTTGGCCAGCACATTGACCGGCTTGGGCACTCCCGGCACGGCGGTCTGGGGCGAGATGCTGGCCGGCGGCATGGCGGCGGCGGCGCCGGTGACGGGCAGGCTTTCCAGCGCGGCCAGGGAGTCAAGCCGGTACTGCGGAGCCTGGACAGCGACGCTGTAGCTGACCCCGGTTCTGGGGTCCAGATAGAAGCTGGGCGTGGTCTGGAAGCTGCCGCTGAGAGCGACCAGGATGCTTTGCGCCACATTCTGCTGTGTCAGGCCGATGGCCTGGGCGCGGGTGCGGTCCACATTCACGGTGACATTGGGCTCGTTGAAGGGCTGCTGAATGCGCGCATCGGCAGCGCCGGGAACGTAGCGGACCTCATTGAGCATGCGCTCGGCCAGAGCGCGGTTGCCGTACAGATCCATGCCGACGATCTGAATGTCGATGGGAGCGGAGCGGCCGAAGTTGAGAATCTGGGTGACGATGTCCACCGGCAGCACATAAAACGTGACGCCGGGATACTGGCGGTTGAGCACGGTGCGCAGGCGCTGGATGTATTGCTCGGTGGGATGGTGGTCGGGCGTCAGCTGCACCTGAATGTCCGCGTCGCCCGGACCCACCGGGGCCGAGCTTGAGTAGGACAGGTTCAGCGTGGAGTTGGGCAGTCCGACGTTATCCAGAATGTTGACCAGTTCATTGGCCGGAACCTGCTGGCGGATGGTGGCATCGATCTGGTCGCACAGCGCGGCGGTTTCCTCGATGCGGGTGCCGGTGTGGGCGCGCACGTGAATCTTGAACTGTCCGGCGTCAACGGAGGGGAAGAAGTCCTGGCCCAGCCAGGGCAGCAGAAGTCCCACCGAAGCCAGCGAAAACACCAGGAAGAGGGCCAGGAAGACCTTGGCGTGGTCCACGCAGAGGGTGAGCAGGCGCAGATAACCGAGGCGGATCTTTTCAAAGCGGGCCTCGAAGGCCAATTGATAGTGGGTGAAAGGATTGCGGCTGGTTTGCTTTCTGGCGATCTCGGCGTCGTCGTGCTCCTTGAGCAGGTACAGGGCCATGGTGGGCACCAGGGTGCGGGAGAGCAGGTAGCTGGCCAGCATGGCAAAGACGACGGCTTCGGCCATGGGCACGAACAGGTACTTGGCCACGCCGCTGAGGAAGAACATGGGCACAAAGACGATGCAGATGGCGATGGTGGAGACGAAGGCGGGAATGGCAATCTGCGCCGAGCCGTCGATGATGGATTGCTCGAGTTCCTTGCCGGCCTCGAGATTTCGATTGATGTTTTCAATGGCCACGGTGGCATCGTCCACCAGGATGCCGACGGCCAGCGCCATGCCGCCCAGGGTCATGATGTTGATGGTCTCGTGCAGCGCGTACAGCATGACGAGCGAGCTGAGAATGGAGAGCGGGATGGAGACCGCGATGATGATGGTGGAGCGCCAACTGCCCAGGAAGACCAGGATCATGATGGCGGTGAGGCAGGCGGCGATGATGGCCTCGCGCACCACGCCGTCGATGGCGCCGCGCACAAAGATCGACTGATCGGAGAGCGAGCTGATCCGCAGTTGCGGCGGCAGTTGGCCCTTGATGCTCTCCAGCTTTTCGTGCACACCCCGGATGATGTCCAGCGTGGAAGACGAGCCGGTCTTCATGATGGCCATCATGATGGCGCGGTGGCCGTCCACGCGCACAATGTTGGTTTGCGGCGGGTTGCCGTCGCGCACGTGGGCCACGTCGCGGATGTAGATGACCGCGCCGTTTACCGCCTTGATGGGCAGGTTGTTCAGGTCTTCGACGGTGCGGGGCGCGGAGTTGGTCTCAACCGCGTACTCGAAGCGGTCGATCTTCATGGTGCCGGAGGGCGCGATGAGGTTCTGGGCGCTGACGGCGTTGACCACATCGGCCGGCGAAAGCCCTTTGGCCTGCAGCGCGTGCAGGTCGAGGTCGACCTGGATCTGGCGCATCTTGCCGCCGTAGGGAAACGGCGTCTGCGCCCCCTCGATGGTGGCCAGCTGGTTGCGGATGTTGTTCGTGGCCAGGTCGTTCAACTGCTGTTCGTTCAGGCCCTTGCCGGTAATGCCCAGCATCAGGATGGGCACGCTGGAGGCGTTGTACTGGATGATGAAGGGCGGGTTGGAGCCGGGGGGCAGGCTGCGCAATTGCACCTGGCTGATGGCCGTGACCTGGGCCACGGCGCTGCCGATGTTGACATGCGGCTGGAAGAAGATCTTGATGATCCCGATGCCGTTGAGCGATTGCGACTCGATGTGCTCGATGTCGTTGACCGTGGTGGTCATGCCGCGCTCGCTGTTGGTGACGACTCGGTTGGCCATCTGATCCGCGGAAAGGCCGGAAAAGTTCCACACCACCGTCACCACCGGGATGTCGATGTTGGGAAAGATGTCCGTCGGCATCGAGAGGATGCTGAAGACGCCAAGGATCAGGATCAAAAACGCAAAGACGGCAAAGGTGTAAGGCCGCCGCAGCGCAAGCCGGACAATCCACATAAGGCTGGTACTCGCTCCTGAGCCGGGTTGCTCTTGACGGTGTTGCCCGTAACCGGTTTGCCTCTGACCCGGGCGATGGAAAGCCAGTCAGCAACAACCCAGGTCCGGTTCTGACCGGCTCACCGGGGCCGGACGGGAAAAACCGCCCAGGCCCGATCCAAATTACTGTTGAAACTACAATGGTAGCCGAAGACGCACACGAAAAGCGTATGCGAGGTTAAAAGGACACCCGCTTAACTTTAGGACGGCTCGCCGGGCTAAAAGGATTCAAGAGCCGCGGTGGGGGCAGGTCCTAGCCGCCCAGAAGTCTTTCAATGGCGGCCGCCAGGGCTTTTGGCCTGGTGGAGGGTCCGTAACGTCCTACGACGTTGCCCTTCCGGTCGACCAGGAACTTGGTGAAATTCCACTTGATGCCGCGGGCGCCGAAGATTCCCAGGATTCCCGGCTTTTTCTTCTTGAGAAATCCATAAAGAGGGTGAGCCCGGGGGCCGTTCACGTCGATTTTGGCGAAGAGGGGAAAGCTGACGCCAAAATTTTTCTGGCAAAATGCGCCAATCTCCTCTGCCGAGCCGGGTTCCTGTGCGCCGAACTGGTTGCAGGGGAAGCCCAGCACCGCAAAGCCTTGGTCCTTGTAGGCGCGATAGAGTTCTTCCAGACCGGCGAATTGTGGCGTAAAGCCGCATTGGCTGGCGGTGTTCACAATAAGCAGGACGTGGCCGCGGAACTCCTCCAGGCTGCGTGTGGGCCCAGTCAGCAGCGGGGCGGAAAATTCATATACGGTCTGCGCAAGCTCTGCATTCACCTGAAAACCTCCCCGCAGAGCGGCTTACTGTGCGTCCGATCCGCGTCTAAAAGGGATGCCGCAGGGCGCGAAGGGGATGCACAGGCGCCCCAACCCGTTTGGTTCCGGTAGACTGTGGTTTGGGGCCCAATACCGGGGTAGCAGACCCGGAGTCTCCGGCGACAGATTATTGTAGCCGGGGAGGTAAACCGGGGTCCCCGGAGACAGGTATTGTCCCCGGGGTGGTGGTTGGGCGCCAGACCGGGTCCGCGGGGTTCAATCGCGGCAGGGAAAAACGGGGAAAGATACGGTTTCCGAGCCGAGTTACAGCCCGGGGTTTGGGCGGGGTGGCCGCGGTCCAATATAATCATTCTTTCCTTGAGGCAGGACCAGATTTTAAGCAATGAGGGTGTCGATATTCTTCCCGTGAAGCCGAACCTGAAGGTGAACTATGGACCGCACCAGTACGTGTGCCCGCCGCAGGGCTGCAGCCCGGTGAAGATCAAGCACACATCCATCTCCCGCACTGTGCGGACCGCAAGCCGCGTGGCGCGCACCATGTTGTTGCTGGTGCTGTCGCTGACGGCTGTCGCGGCGCTGTCGCAGCAGGCGCAGACCATCGATTCGATTCGCGTCATCGGCAACCGGCGCATACCCAAGGAAACCATCCTTGCGCGGCTGTTCAGCCACCCTGGCGACACCTACGACCCGATCTCCATCGAGCGCGACTTCAACTCGCTGTGGAACACCAGCTACTTCGACAATCTGCGCATTGAGCGCGAGGACTCGGAGAAGGGCGTCATTCTGAACATCTACGTGGTGGAGAAGCCCACCATCCGCGAGATCAACTACAAGGGGCTCAGCTCCGTTTCAGTCTCCGACACCCTGGATCGCCTCAAGAAGGAAAAGGTCGGGCTGACGGTGGAGAGCCAGTACGACCCCACCAGGATCAAGCGGGCCGAAACCGTAATCAAGGCCTTGCTGGCCGAGCACGGGCACCAGTTCGCCACCATCAAGACCGAGGTCAAGACCATTCCTCCGGCCTCGGTGCAGGTGAACTTCAATGTGAAGGAAGGCCCCGAAGTCAAGGTGGGCAACATCAAGTTCACCGGCAACCAGCACATCAATTCTCTCGTCCTGCGCCGCTCGATGAAGAACCTGAAGCCCATCGGCATTCCTTATTCCCTTGTTTTCGAGGATCTGTTTTCACAGACCTTCGATGCCTCCAAGCTGGAAGAGGACACCGAGCGGGTGCGCCAGGCCTTCCGCGACAAGGGCTACTACAACGCCGCGGTGGAAGAACCCAAGACGCAGCTCCGCGACCAGGGCGGGCTGAACATTTTCACGTTCCGGCCGAACAAGGGCAAGCGTATCGACATTCTGATGCCCATTGAAGAGGGCTCCCGCTTCCGCCTGGGCACCATCACGTTTACCGGCAACAAGGCGGTCAGCAACGCCAAGGCCCTGCGCGCCACCTTTGCGGTCAAGGACGGCGAGTGGTTCAACGCAACGCTGGTTGGCAAGGGCCTGGAGAATCTGAAAAAGGCATATGGGCAGTTGGGCTACATCAATTTCGGCGCCATCCCCAAACCTTCCTACGACGACCAGAAGAAAACTGTATCGCTGAACATCGATATCGACGAGGGCAAGCCCTTCTACGTATCGCGTATCGAGTTCCAGGGCAACACCATCACCCGCGACCGGGTCATTCGCCGCGAACTGATGCTCGATGAAGGGTCGGTCTACAACTCCCAGTTGTGGGAGTACAGCCTGCTGCGCCTCAACCAGTTGGAGTACTTTGAACCGCTCAAGGTCGATCAGGACTCCGAGGCCCACCAGGATTCCGATGCCGGCACCGTGGAACTATTGTTGAAGGTGAAGGAAAAAGGCAAGAACTCCATCGGCTTGAACGGCGGCGTCAGTGGCCAGTCGGGCGCCTTTCTGGGCGTCAATTATCAGACCAACAACTTTTTGGGTCTGGGCGAAACGCTCAGCCTGCAGGGCAACCTGGGCAACGTGGCCCGCACCTTCACGTTCGGCTTTACCCAGCCCTATGTGCGCAACCGCCCCTTCCAGCTGGGTTTCCAGATCTTCAACAACAAGACCGACTACAACAGCTCCAAGGGCATTGAATCCAGCTCGGCCCTGTCGGCAAACCTGACCGCTGCGGAGAAGTCGCTTACCCAGAACTACAACCAGGCAATGACCGGCCTGAACCTCTCGATTAGCTATCCGCTCAAGCGGAATGCCTTCCAGCGCGTGGGCATGACCTATTCACTCACCAGGTCGTCGATTGAGGCGTTCAGCACGGCCTCGCAGACCTTCTTCCAGACCATCAGTTTCCGCTCGGGTATCCAGGGCTCGGATGCTCTGGCGGGCATCGTCAACAGTTCGGCCTCGTTCAGCTATACCTACAACACCATCAACAACCCCATGCGTCCGCGTTCCGGCGAAGAATTCTCGGCGGTCTTTCAGGTGGCAGGCATCGGGGGGAACGTACGCTACATCACACCGGAAGTGGCGTACAAGCGCTTTATCGGCATGCACTACCTGAAGTTTTCGCCGACTGGGCGCAATGTGCTCGGCTTGCGTGCGCAGTTGGGCTACGTGCAGGGCTTTGGCGGCGACGTTGCCCCACCCAACAACCGCTTCTACTCCGGTGGCGAGGGCGAGTTGCGCGGCTTCGACGTCCGCGGCGCGACCCCCTATGGGTACGTTCCAAACCGGATCAATGTGCAGTTGACCAATCCGGACGGTGTTTGCGTACCGCGCGATCCGAGCAATCCGCAGTTGAACCAGTGCCTCCTGGTGCCGCTGCCCGTCTACGGCGTTGCCTCCGTTGGAGGCGATACCAGCCTGACGGCCAATGCCGAATACCGCATTCCGATCGCCGGTTCGGTCATGTTCGCTTTCTTTGACGACTTTGGCATCGACACGGCGCTCAACAAGGGACAGTTGAAGCAGAGTCCGCAGGGATTTGCCTCGCTCACAGCGCCTCTCTATGGCTGCCCGGTCTACAACAACGGCTCATGCCAGGGGGGCATTCCCGGCTCGCAGGTGCACTTCCAGAAGGACATCCGGCCCGTCTCCGGAACCAACCTGGTGCCCCGCATGTCCACGGGCGCCGAGATTTCGGTCATCATGCCGATCATCAACGCTCCCTTCCGCCTTTTCTATGCCTACAACCCGCTTCGCCTGTATGAGGAGCCTGTATGCAACACGGTTCTGCTCGGCGGCAACAAGGGAAGCTGCACGGCTCAGCTGATCACGCGCGACATGTTCCCCCCGGGCGGCGCGGGCGACTACACCTACCAGGAATCGGTTGATGCTTACGGCGCCAGGGAGCAATTCCGGGAGCCGCGCAAGACCTTCCGCCTGACGGTTTCCACTACCTTCTAGACGGGAACCGGCAGCAAGCTGACTTGAAGGGCCGCTCATCGTGAGCGGCCTTTTTTTATCGGCGCCGCGCTACGGCTGGGCGGCGGCAGATCGCAATCTGGAGGGAAACGCGGCTAAATTCACAGACTGCCCGATTGACGCTCCTACCCCGTCCTCCTATAATCCATCTAGTTCCTGCTGATGTCTCCATGCGCGTCTTTTCTGTCTCTGCGCCCTCCGGCCCAGAGCCTCCTATAAAGGACAGTGAGGTTTCTCAGGAGGCACAGCCTCGGTCTCGCACATCAATGCGAACAGACCGGCAGGAATTTCGAAGGAGTTTTCCATTCAAATGAAGAGTTCGCTTGCACTCGTATTTACTTTGGCCTCGGGCCTTGCCCTGAGCGCCGCCGCCCAAACATCGGCCGCACCCGCGGCGTCC
>Ga0316217_10000533_pt1 | contig 53927 bp, 31 predicted proteins | sample 1anoAmetaG_FD_203633 | JGI IMG/M metagenome (GOLD analysis project Ga0316217, IMG submission 203633) | Freshwater microbial communities from Trout Bog Lake, Wisconsin, USA - 1anoA | ecosystem: Environmental > Aquatic > Freshwater > Lake > Hypolimnion/Profundal zone | place: USA: Wisconsin...
AGAGGATTATGGCGAAAGTAGAGAGGGCGCGGCGAAGGTTGGAAGGTATCAAACCCGGGTGGTCGCAGAGGAAAAAGCGGAAAAAGCGAAGAATATATGTCTAGCCATTTCCGATACACTACACTAGGAGATTTGAAGGTGTTGGGTTGGCTAACCGTTTCAGGAGCTTCTTACACTTGGCGGAAACCGCTAGACAACTCAGCGAACCCAAGTGCCCAGGAAAGGTATCTTGGCCACGTCCTTGGACGCCTGGTTCTCGGTGCGCTTTAGACCAGCTTTGAACGCCCTTAAACAGGGGTGAAACTATTGAACGCGCTAGCAGTTATGCTAGCAGTTTTGCCTTTTATTGGCGAGCCTGACATCGATTTGACCGTAGTATTTGAAGGGCAGAATGCACACAGTATGCAGATTAAGCCTGATGTTATTGGTCAATACTGATGTGACGTCTAGAAAACCATTGAGAATAAAGGGTGGAATGCAGATTGGAGGCGAGGGTCGGAATCGAACCGACGCATAAGGCTTTTGCAGAGCCCTGCCTTACCACTTGGCTACCCCGCCATCCAGCCCACGCGGAAGCTAAACCAGTTTCTCCACGGCGCAAGCCTTAAGTTTCCCCTTTTCTAGGCTCGGAGCGGCGGGGATCTCCAGGCTCGATGGCGCGTACGGTTCAAACCCGTCTTCCTGTGAACAGTCTTCCTGTGAAGAGTGACGAATTCGTTTCCCCGGGGCTGAATGAGGGCGAGTTGATATAATTGTCATCGACCTTTCCTGGGCTTGAGGACGGGCGATGCCTATCGGGTTTGGCCGGCGCGTCCGTTGATCGCCCGAGGAAACCTGCGCCGATCTTGCTTACGCGGTCAAAACGGGACACCGGCGCGGAGGGGGCGAGGACGCAAGGGGCGCACGCCTGAAGGGTTTTCCCCCGAGTGCAAGGCGATGAACCTGGGCGCCTCCAGGCCCGCCCGCAGGTGATGAGCGCCGGCTCCTGGCGCCGCCCCAGATACCCGCGGCGGAGGCGCCCCGCTCGCTCCGGCCGCTTAAAGGAGCTCCAGGCATCCGCCCGGTGGAGGTTGGAACCGAATATGCTATACATTGGCTTAGTAAAGCAGCGGATCGTCACCCGGAACGGCCCGAGGGCCCCGGGAAGGGTCCCGAAGACCGAATGCGGTAGCTATTATGAAATTAATACAAGCGAACTGCCGAGCGCGATTCACCGCCCAGGATGTGGAGTTCGTCCTATCCGTCCTGGGCCGGAAGCTGGGCGCGGCGGAGTGCCTGGTGAGATTGCTCGCCGACGCCGAGAGCCGCGACCTCATTCTTGATGATGAGGAGCTGTTTAAGGCGTTGCTGGAGCGGGCAGGCTGCCTCTCGGTATCCACGCACTTCTATTTCTACGTGCTGGTCCGGCATGTCTTTCGTCAGGCCGGCATCGCGGATCGGGAGGTGGCGGACTACGTAGCCGCGTTGCTCGCCGAATTCGCCCGCGAAGACCCCGCCAGCCGCACCGTGGCGGGCCAAGCCAAACCCCTGGAGTACCTTTTCGAGATGCTCATCGCGCTGGATGCCGCGGTTGACGACCGGACCCGCTTTTGCATCCGGGCGCACATCGGGAACTGGTCGCTGTTCCTGGCGGGAGTGTTTCCCGATCGCATCCGGGTGCGAGCCGAGTTGCGGGGCTTTCCGGACCTGAAGTATTACGAAGGCCTGGGGCGCGCCCAGTATCAGGTGGCCAGCGACGACCGGATGGCGCGGCGGTACGAGGTGGGCGCCATCCTGGGCACCCTGGCGGAACGCTTCCGCGCCGCCCGGCTGGCCTTGAACGACATCTCGGAGCGGCTGTTTTCCCTCGGCGAGGGAACGGGTCCCTGGGAGGCGCTGCTCCGCAAAGGGGGCGTCTAAGGCGCTCGGTTGGGTTTGCCGACCGGGAGCGCGACCGGCAAGACGCGCAACTATCGCGAGCCTGCGGCAGCCCGATCCTCGATGCGGTAAAGGTGGGTCTTGCTCCGGAGAATCAAGGCGTTGCCCGTCACCGCGGGCGAAGCCATCACGCGCTCGTCCAACTGATTTTCTGCGAGTTGGTGGAATTCGCGGCCCGGCGCCAGCACGGTGGCGAGGTTCTTCTCACTAAAGAAGTAAAGCCGCCCGGCCGCGTAGAGGGGCGAGGCGGAATATCTGCCCTTGAGCCGCTCGCGCCACAGCACGGCGCCGGTGGAGGCTTCGAGGCAGAGGGCGAAGCCTTGATCGTTCACCAGGTAAAGCAGGTCGTCGACCAGCAAGAGCGAAGCGGTGGAGGGCATGTCCTTGACCACCTTCCAGGCCACATGGGTATCGGTGACATCGCCGTCGCCGTCGGGACGGACCGCCCACAACTGGGGTTTTTCATAGTCGGTGATGACGTAGAGCAGACCGTGGCCGAAGAGGGGCCGCGGAACCATAGACCAGCCGTCATAGCGGGCTTTCCAGAGCTCCGCGCCAGACTGAGGATCGTAGGCGTACATGGCCTTGGCGGCGGGGCTGAACACCTGGCGGCGGCCCGCGGCGTCGATCACGATCGGCGTGCAAAACGCCTTGCGGCAGTTCACCGGGAACGGGCTGTAGTCCACCGACCGCTCGGTCTTCCACACGGTTCGGCCCGTGGCCTTGTCCAGCGCGATGAGGTACTGAACGTCGCGCCCGTCAACGGGAATGTAGAGCCGGTCCCCATCGAGCAGCAGGGAAGCTCCGGGCCCCTCATGATGGTCGCATTTCAGATCGCGGCGGCTCCAGAGGATGCGGCCATCGCCGGTGTCCACGCAGGCGGTGCCATAAGTGCCAAAGTGGACATAAACCCGGCCCGATTCGATCGCCGGGGTGGGGGACGCGTAGCTGTTCACGTTGGCAATATGTTCCACCTCGGGCGTGTCGAACACTTTGACGTCGTGGACCACGCGTCCGGTCTCCGCGTCCAAGCCAACGGCGAACATCCGGCTTCCGTTTTCGGTGGCGGTGGTAAGCCAGATTTGCTGGTCGAACACTACGGGCGAAGACCATCCGAGGTCATGGACCGGAACCTTCCAGGCGATGTGGTTGGTTTCGCTCCAGGTCAAGGGGATGCGCGCGCCGGGGGCGTTGCCGTTTCTTTCGGCGCCGCGCAATTCCGGCCAATTATCCGCCGCCGCGCCGGACCGCGGCGAGGCGGCCAGAAAAAGCAGGGTCATCACCCGCAGGGCGGCCAGGCCGTTCCATGGGAACCGGCGGTCGCGCCGAGGCTGGTCGGCAAACAAGTTTTGGCCGCGTTTCATCGGTTTAAGTTTCAAGGATACCCGCTCTCCGCGGGAAAGCCCAATCCAATTCGCGTCAAAGACGATCGGAGCGCGACCGCATCAAGCCCCCAAAGCGGTCGGGCGTGTTACTTCGCGCGCCGTTGGGTCGGGTCGGATGCGCGGGGGCAGGGCGTTGCCCGGCCCGATTCCTCAGTAATTTTGTTTCCCGAGGGGGAGGAAGCCATATACTCGCGCCATGAAACACATTTTTCTGATCCTTTTGCTGGCCCTGTCCGCTCCGGGCCAATCCACCCCCGCCCCGGCCGAGCCCAAATCCGGAAAGATCTTCGACGACCTGGCCGACTCCGCCCTCATGGCCATGACCAAACGCGCCGAGGAACTCAAGATCAAAGGGGCTGCGGTGGTCGCGTATATTGACGGAGACACCACCAAAGCCTGGTCCTCGAAGATGGTCGTGGTCGGCTCGCTCAAAGACGCCCCCACCGAAAAGAACCGCGGGAACAATCTGCTGGCCATCGCCTATTCCAAAGCGGCGGAGATGGCGGAAACCTTGAAAGACAGCGGCGCTGCCGGACGCCCGCCCATGACCGGCGAATTGGGCTGGCAAGGAGGGCTCATCAAGAAAGGCAGGACGGGCTATTTGATCGCCGCGTTCAGCGGGGGCCCTTCCGAGTCCGACCTCAAGGTGTCGCAGACCGGACTAGACGTGTTAGCCTCGAAACTCTAGGCCCAGCGCCTCCTCCCCGCCCCCAATCATCCGATAAAGCTCAGATCGTAAGGCTTGCGCATCTCGCGCGCCAGGCAGGCATTGCCTTCCTCCGCCCCGTCGCCGATGAACCGTTCTTTCACCGGATCCCATTGGAACTTCCGGCCCGCCCGCAGGGCGATGATGATGAGATGGCCGACCGAAGCCGACCGGTGTCCGGTCTCCACAGCCGAAACGGGGTCCTTCCGCGACCGCATGCAGTCGAAGAAATTCTTCATGTGGTTGCTGGAGCTTTCCAACCGCACCGCGTTGGCCGGCAGCGGCTTGCTCGCGATGTCCTCATCGCTGGAGGAGAACCCGTCCCGATTGACCCAGATCCAGCCGTCGGCGCCTTCGAAGCGGATGCCATTCCTTTGCCCGTTCTTATTGACGACGCCGCCAAAAGGGGTGTCATCGAGCGTCGTTTTCACGACTTGCGTGATCCCGTTGGCCCAGGTCAAGGTCGCTTCATATTCGCTGGGCGTGGTGTAGCCGCCGGGGATCGGCCCCGTGACGACCTTGGCCTCAACGCTTTCCGGCCCCTCCTGGCCGATGGCCCACCGGGCGATGTCGTTGTGATGCGCGCCCCAATCGGTGACCGGGCCGCCCGCGTAATCGTACCACCAGCGAAACTGGGAGTGGCAGCGCTCGGGCTCATAATCCTCCCGGGGCGCTTGTCCGAGCCAGAAGTCCCAATTCAACCCCGCCGGGACCGGAACGGGATGGAACGGGCCGGCGCGCAATCCGCCCGGGACATAGACCTTAACCGTCTTTAACTTGCCGATGCGGTCGTTGCGCGCCAACTGGCAGGCCAGGTGGAACCACTGGTCGCTGCGCTGTTGCGTCCCGGTCTGAAAGACGATCTTGTTCTTTCGCACGGCTTGGGTGATGAGCCGCCCTTCGTCAATGGTCAGCGTGAGCGGCTTCTCCCCATACACATCCTTTTTGGCTTGGGCCGCCGCCAGGTTGATCAACGTGTGCCAATGGTCCGGCGTCGCGTGGATGATGGCATGGACGTCGTCGCGCTCCATGACCTTGCGGAAGTCATTGAATTGGTCGGGGGTCTTGCCATTACGGGCGAACTTTCGCGCCGCCGCCGCCGCATGGCTGTCGTCCACGTCGCATACTGCGACGATGTCGCCCCATTGGCTGGCCGCGCCGGCATCATGCGTGCCCTGCCCGCCGCAGCCGATCAAGGCGATGCCGGGGCGGTCGTTCGGGCTGCGAGGCGGGGGCGCGGCCTCCTGGGCCGCGGCCAACTCCCGCTCCACGAACCACAGCGGCATCCCCGTGGCGGCGGCGGCGGCCGCGCAACGTTTTACGAAGGTCCTGCGGGAAATTTGAAACGATTTGCGCATGGCGTCATTCAACCCCAATCGTCCTCCGAGTCAAGCCTCAGGACTCCTGAAACCGTGGAAATCAGGCGACACCGCGATTCCCCTCACCCCAGCCCTCTCCCGAGGGAGAGAGAGCAGGATCGTCCGCCCGGAGAGGTCCACCGGCTTTCCAGGTCTGCGAGTTTCTGTGCGGCGGGATCAGGAATCCTGAGCCTGCGGCGGCCGGGGTTCCGGACCGGGCTGGACTTTTGGAGACTGGACCGGCAACCTGCGGAGGCATGTTTACAGGTATCGTTGAAGAGACGGGCGTGGTGGAGCGGATCCAGCCGACGGAGAAATCCATCGAACTCACTGTGCGCGCGAACCGCTGCGGGCGCGGGCTCAAGTTGGGGGCCAGCCTGGCGGTCAACGGCTGTTGCCTCACGGTGGTCAAGCTGTCCGCCCGGGGCAAGGCCAAACTCGCCCAGTTCGATCTGCTGAAGGAGACCTGGGAGCGGACCAATCTCCAGTTTGCCCGGAAGGGCGCCCTGGTGAATCTGGAGCGGCCCTTGCGCCCCGATGGCAACCTGGGGGGACATTTCGTCACCGGCCATATCGATGGCACTGGCACCATTACGCGCTGGGAGCGGGCCGGGCAGGATCACGTGCTTGATATCGCGGCCCCGCCCGAAGTCATGCGGTATATGGTCTTCAAGGGGTCGGTGGCCGTGGATGGCATTAGCCTCACGGTGGCCGGCGTCCATGAAGGCGGCTTTCGGATTTGGATCATACCCCACACCTTTGAGGTCACCGCCCTGAGGGACCGCCAGGCGGGGGATGCCGTGAATTTAGAGGCCGATCTGATCGGCAAGTACGTCGAGAAGTTCGTTACCGCAAGGTCTCCGGGATGAACGGCCCCTTTTGGGGTTTGGCCATCGAGGCGGGTTCGATCAGGGCCACGCTGCCCTCGGAAACCCGCTGGACCTGGCCGCGGGAGTCTTTGAAGTAGTAGCTGCTTCCCCGGTGTTTGGGTTTGCCCTTCACGACGATCTGATGGCCGTTGTTTAATCTGACAATGTAATGCCGCGCGCAGCCGCAGAGGGCCAACAAGGCTGCCAGTCCGACCAGGGCCAGTTTTTTCATAAGCAAACGGTTCTCGTTCTATTGGCGGCGGCGGCGCCCGCGCCAGGCCGCAATGTCCTCTCCTATGCAACAATATCCGCGCGCCGGGCGCAAACCTCTTTCGCGAATACTTTCGGCCGCGCGGCCGCGCGGGAGGACGTGAGGAAGCGCGGAGCGCGACGCCGCATTGGCTGAACGGCCCGGCGATTTCCGTCGCGCCGAGTCCTCCGTCCCCTCGCGAAAAGCCAGAGCGGCGTGGCGCTTCGCTTCCCGCCGCAGTCCATAGGCTTCGCGGCAATAGGACGCGCGGCCGAAAGCGCCAAGCGTTTTGGCGGCTTGCGCCCAGTGGGAAACCAGAACTAGTGCTTACGCAGGCGCTAAGGCGAGCGAATGCGATAGAATCGAGCGGGCGAACTGGTCCATGCCGGTTCGCTGAAATGGATCAAGCCGTTGGTGAGGCTGTAGCTTTGAAGCGGAGTCCAGGCGCTCCCGTTTAGCGCCGTCGATCCTTCTACGACCAATGGGATATTCGTCGTCCCGGTGATGTCAAAGCCGTACAGATTGCCCTGAAGAACCGGAGGTTGAGGGGTCGGGTTCCACAGAAAAGCGGGAAACCCGCAGAAGGTATTGCTCCAACCAGTGGCGCCCGGTAAATAATAGACTTTGGGGTTGGCGGTCGAGCTAAACACATTGGTGCCGACATCCGGGGCGTTTCCTGTGAAGAAAACGCTGAGGTTGCCAACCATGCTCCCGGCAAAAATAAACGCCTTGTTTCCAATGTTAGTGATGCCGTTGCCAATCGTAACCCGGCTCAGCCACCCATTACCGGTAAAAGCGGAATCACCAATGGTGGTTAGGCTGTTCGGGAGTGCGATCGAGGTCAGCGCGCAACCGCTGAACGCCCACTGGCCGATAGAAACAAGGCTATTGCCAAACGCAAACTGGGTCAGTTTGCCAGCCCCCTCAAACGCATGCTGCCCTATGCGGGTCACGTCGCCCCGAATGGTGATGTTAGTCAAGCTGGCAGCGTAACCGAAGGCGAAATCCCCGATATTCGTCACACTGCTCCCCAAGGTAACGCTTTGCAAACTGCGGCAACTGGAAAACGCATCGTAGGGGATGTAAGCGAGGCCGTTACCAATGGTCAAGGTGGTCAAGTATCTGAGATTTGGGAACGAATTCGTGCCGAGGTTAAGAACGCTATCGGGGATGACCAGGTTGGTCATTTGACCACTGAAAGAGGAAAACGCATTGTCCCCAATGCTGATGACGCTGTCGGGGAAGTTCACGGCATTTACGTGATAACTGAAGTTAAAAATGTGCCAGTTGTCCCCGATAGTGGTCACCGGAAGATCGTTGATCGCGCTGGGGAAGTCGAATGGGCTGTTCGTAACCAAGATCCCAGCCATGCTCAATCCGGTGATGGTGATCGTGGCGCCATCGGCGTTGGTCGTGTAGTTAAAATCGGCCACGTCCTGAGCCGTCGCCACGGTTGGTCTTGCCAGCAAAAGAGACCCCAATAGGGCGGCGAGGACGGAGCGCTGGTTTAATCCAAGGTGTTGTTTAGGTTTCATCATATTATTATAATCGTTCCACTCTCTGAGTCGGAGCCGATGTTCGAATTATTCACAAAAACAGAACTTTGTGAAGCGGGCTCAGAAACTGTGATTTCCAACTGAACTCGAACCGGACTGAACCAAGTGTTAGCAGATGATGCGCCAAGTTGTAACATTGCGCTAGCGTCACTGAAAAACCGTACTTTGCTAATCACGCGCCGACCGATGGCGGCGTGATTATCACGCATTATGCGTTGATTTCACGCGGTAGCGATGGTTCTGTTGGGGGGGCGCAGCCAAAGCGTGAGCATGCCGCGCACTCCAAACGCCGCGCGACTTCGGCAGCGCGGCCTTCCTTCGCGAAGCGCTTGGAGCGCGGCGCAATCCGCCGCTCTTCATGTTAACGGCGCTTTTGAAAGGGTAGAATACCGCTTCCGGCACGATATTCATTTTTGCGCCGACGTTTAGTTCGTTGCGGTCCCATGCGCGAGGTGGTAAATGAAACCTATGGCTGGCTCTGGTCGCAGGGTGGAGCGCGTTGCTCCGATGGCGGCTTTGATGTTGCCGTCAGTAATCGAAGACCTGCGCCCGGCGCGGGGCTGGTCCGATTGGCCGTGAACACGAACCTCCATCGCCGACGTTTCCTGGCCGCCGCCGCCCAAGCGGCCGCCGGCGCGACCGTGACGAACTGGTCCGCAGCGCTCCGGGCGGCGGCCGGTCCGCCCGCCCCGGAAGCGGGCGCGGTTACGGTCATCGACGCCCACGCGCATTTTTACGATCCGACTCGGCCCCAGGGCGCGCCGTGGCCGCCCCGCGAGGACTCGTTGCTCTATCGCCGGGTCTTGCCCCAGGATTACCGCGCCCTGCCGGCGCCCCGGCCCGTGGCGGGGGTGGTCGTAGTGGAAGCGAGTCCTTGGGTGGAAGATAACCAATGGGTGCTGGATTTGGCGACGCGCGAAGCGCTCATCGTCGGTTTCGTGGGGAACCTGCCGGTGGGGACCAAGCAATGCGCCGGACATCTGAAACGCTTTACGGCCAACCCGCTTTTTCGCGGCCTCCGCCTGCGCGACCGCAAACTGGAAGGCGCGCTGGAGGACCACGCCTTTGTCAGCGATCTGAAGCTGCTGGCCGATTACGACCTCTCGCTCGACCTGGTCGGGGGCATGGAAGTCCTTCCCTTCGCGGACCGGCTGGCAAAGGAAGCGCCGACGCTACGCATCGTCATCGACCATCTCGCGGGCCTCAGAGTGGATGGCAAAGCGCCACCGGTTGAGTGGGTGACGCGGATGCGGGCGCTGGCGCGCCGGCCGAAGATATACTGCAAGATCTCCGGCCTGGTGGAGGGCGCTGGCCGGGGCGACGGAGCCGCGCCGCGCGACGCGGGCTACTACCGCCCCGTGCTGGATGCCCTGCGGAAACTGTTCGGCCCGGAGCGCCTCATTTACGCCAGCAACTGGCCGGTGAGCGAGCGCTTCGCGCCGCTGGCGACCGTGCAGGGGATCGCGGCGGATTATTTTCGCAGCCAGGGACGCCGGGAGGAGGAACAGGTATTCTCGCAAAGCGCCCGGACGGCCTACCGCTGGGCGCGGCGGTAGGGATCAAAGCGCCGACCCTTCCGGTGATCCCGAGAGACTCGGAGCCTTGCGCCGGACGCTTCCCCGGCACGCCGACCCTATTCTCCGCCATCCGTCCCGAATGGCCGCGATCGAGTCCTACCGAGGCGGGGGATCAGACGTGGCAATCAGGCGGGAAGGTTGTACTGGGAAATGAAAATTCCGCAATGGTCACCGGGGTCCTGAACCCTGAAGCTCGATGGGGACTTCGCCTGCGCCCACCGGTCAAAATGATTTGCGCCAACATGGGTCCCGGTGAAGGAATAGGCGGATCGCGCCCCGGTTGACTCAGCCGATCCTCACCGACCGCATCGACATCGACCCCAGCGTCACTTTGTCGGCAAAGAACCGCACGCGGTCCGCCGGCTCCTGCGCCGCCAGCACGTAAAGCAGGGGAAGGTAATGCTCGACCGTGGGCACCGCCAGTGAGGAGGAAGGTCCGAGTTTAGGGTAGTCGATGATGGCTTGGTGGTCGCCCGACAGAATCAAGTCTTTCACCCGCGCGTCGAACTCCAGCGCCCAATCGTAGGCGGTGTCCTCCCAGGCAATTTCCCGGAGGTTATGAACGATGTTGCCGCTGCCAAGGATGAGCGCGCCCTTCTTGCGGAGCGCTCTCAACTCGCGCCCCAGTTGGTAGTGAAGGGCCGGGGACAGATTCTCGTCGAGGCTGAGTTGGACCACCGGCACATCCGCCTTTGGGTACATCCGGCACAGCACGGCCCACGCCCCGTGGTCCAGCCCCCATTCAGAGTCCATGGCGACGCGCGATTCCCCGAGCATGTCTTGCGTCATGCGGGCCAACTCCGGCGAGCCGGGCGCCGGGTATCGCTTTTCGTGCAGCGCCTTTGGGAACCCGTAGAAATCGTAAATGGTCCTTGGCCGCTCCATCGCGGTGACCCGAGATCCGGCGGTCTGCCAGTGCGCCGAGACGCACAGGATGGCCTTCGGTTTTGGCAGGGATTGGGCCGTCTGCGCCCAGGCCCGACTGAACTCGCTGTCCTCGATGGCATTCATTGGACTGCCGTGCCCAATAAACAGGGCGGGCATCGCGGTCTCGGCGTCAGGAGCCGCCTTTAGTTCGGTCACTATCGTTTTCACGCCCGCATCATGGCCCGGTTTGGCGCGGGCAGCCAATGCCGAGTTGTTGGCCTGAGCCTGCCTTTTGGTTATGCTGCCCGGCAGGGGCCGGCTGGAGGCGGAAGAAAAGGCGGTTCCAGTTACTCACCCCACGATGTTGATGGCGCGTTTCGCGATTTCGGCCTCGCGTCGGATTCCCGGTCGTGTGGAGCTCGGCTGAGACCCCAGTGACGGTTCGGGCCGCGTGACGAAGGCCATGACCCCCTCACACACGACAACCAGCTCACGGCGATCTCCAACACTCTTCGCGACGTCGGCTGCGCGGCCGAAATCGCGAAGCTTATGGACTGTGGTGGCAACCGGAGCGCGGTGCCGCTTTGGCTGGACGCCCCGGCGAACTCCGTCTAACTGGGTCTTCCGCCTGAGCGAGAAGAGCCATAGCGGCGCGGCGCTTAGAAGAGGAGGATCACGTAGGAAAACGTCTGTATTCCGCTGGGCGAACCGTGTTGCCAGTAAATTCTAAAAGAGTTGGCATCGATGACGCTCGGGCTGGCGGTGATGCCCCCGGCGGTCAGCTTGCCATCCATGGAGAGCAGGATGACTTGGTTGCCGTGGGACAAATTCTGATTGTGCGCGACCAGCCAGCTTCCCGAACTGGCGCTGGTGAACCACCCATTGCCGGCATAAATCGTTTTGATGGCGTTCCCCGTACCCAGGCGAAGACTGTCCGCGGCCAAGCCGCCCGTGACGCCGACTCCTCCGCCCACCCGCAATCCTCCAGTCAGGGACAGGTTGGTTCCGCTCAGGAGCGGCACGTTCGCCGGTAAAATGCCGGCGGGCAGGCTGCCGCGGAGGTTCGCCACGCTGAGATTGGTCAAACTGGCGCCGTCCCCCACAAAGGCTCCGGTGAAGGTAGCGTTGTCCCACCCGTCATAGCTAATGACGCCTTTGGCGGAGGTGGTCATCATCTCCTCCGGGTACGGGTGGCCAAGGACGTTCAGCCGGGCGCGGCCGCTGACGCGGCAATAGCAGGCGACGCTCGTTTGATTGCTGACGGCAGATTCGAGGGTGGAACCGGCGAGGTGCACGATGCTGCCGCCCAGCGGGGCGGCGGCGTAAATCGGAACGCACAAGGCATTGCCAGCGCTGGCGTAGGTGCGGATGATCGAGCCGTTGATGTAGGTGGCGCCGACGCCGCAACTGAGCCCGCGCACGAAGTGGCCTCCGGCCAGCAGCGTCGGCCATAAAGCCGCCGGGCAAAGGGCCTGGTCGCACAGCAGGTCGCAACCGACGAAGCGGAAGGTGCTGTTGGCGGCCGTGCCGTCGCCGGTGGGAGAGGGGGATTGCGCTTCGCTCCAAGCGTCCCACGCGGAGATCGCCCGCCACCCCACCACCATCAGGTCGATCCGGCTTTCAAAGGGCAGTCCCGCTTGCACGGTCATGCCGTCGGTGTAACCGGTCGTGCTCAGCCCGTTGAGATAGATGCTGGCGGGGGCGTTGCTGTAGCTGCAGACGCCGACCGGCACGCAGATATCGTTGGTGCTCGTGGCGGCCACCGCGCCGCCGAACCAACGGCAACTCCCCGAGATCAGCGCGACGACCTTGGGGTTGGCGTTGCCGCGTCCGTAATCGGGAGCGTCCTGGATGGTCGCGCCGTGGGCCAAAACCACATTATTACTGATTTTCAGGCTGAAGTTGGTTCCCCCTGGAGCTTCCGTCGGCAGCGTATAAATCCCCGGGGCAAAGTGAATCGTGTAGCCGCCCGTGTTGGCCGCATTGAGCGCCGCAAGGCTCCGCAAGGCGTTCGCGGCGGATTTCCCGTCATTGGCGTCGTTTCCGTAGGTGGAATCAATCCAGAGCGAGAGACCATTGGTCCAGGCCAACGCCGCCGCCGCGCCGCTTGGGTCAAACGCCGTTGCATTCGTCAGCACCGGGCCGGGCAGGGCGGACCAGGGCACGCTGGCGGCGGTGAGGGCGTTGAGGGCGTTGGAGACCGCTCCCACCACATTGGCGCCGTTCACGTTGGTCAGCCCCGAACCATCCCCGCTGAAGGCGCTAGCGGCCAACGCGCCGGAGAAGTTGGCGGTCGCGCTCAGCAGCGCGACATTCGGGGACAGCAGTCCGTCAGCGATCGCGCCGGTGACGTTGGCGCCGTCCACGCTGTCCGCCGTGGAGGCTACCGCCGCCCATTGCGCGTAGGGCGCCGCCGTTATGGCCTGCCGCGGCGCCAGCGTGGCGAACCCCCCGGCGCCCGTTCGCACTCCGATCTCGAGCCAAAGGGGGGCGCCGTCGAATGCCTCGGCGCCAAAATCCAGCGTGACCACAAACATACCCTGATTGACCGGGGTGGCCAGGTTCGTCAGTATCAGACCGGTCATGACCTCGCCGTCCGGCGAATCCGCCAGGCGGAAGACAAAATCGGCGGCGCCGGTGACCGGAGCGTTATTGAAGGCCAGGTAACCTTGGTAGGTGAACGCCGTTTCCTGCGCGATCGTCGTCAATACGGCGCTGATCAGGCCCAGCACCGTTAATGCGCGGACGAATACCTTTGTCTTCATCAAATCAACCGGTCTCCTCGGGCTTTATTCTCCAAATAGAGCCGAGGTTCACCCTTATCAAACCCTATTTTCAAAGGGTTAAGTAAACTGGATGCCCCAGGCTGGCAAGAGGGAAATCACGCCGCCGGAAATCATGCCGCGCGCGGGCCGCGCCCGCGTAATTCCCCATCCGGATCGGCCAGCGCCCGGGGCTTCCATTTGAATTATGGGGACGGGGGCTACCGAGGGCGGCCCTTGGGGGTGAATTTGTAGGGTAACACGTCGGGCAACACGCGCACCTGAGTCGTGAACTTGAAAGGCGCCTCGCAGCCGCTGGGGAAGGTCAATTCCACGAAGAAGGCCGTCCAGCCTTTGGCGGGTGGAGAGACTTTCCCGACATAGGCGCGCGGGCCGCCGCCCTGTTCGGGCAGGAGCGAGCTCTGCCACACGGGACCGAGGGTCTCCAGGCGAAAGTCGCGGGCGTTAGGATTGGTGGCCTGCCACAATTTGACCTCCGACGGGGCGTCTTTTGAGGTCACGCGGATGGAGCCGTCCCGTTCGAGCCGCCAGGAGAACTGGGGCAGAGGGTCGTGGTAGAGGATGGCATGGTAGCAGGCGAGCAACGACGCATACGCGTCAGAGCCCTTGAGGGAATGATCGGCATTGGGGACATACCGGAGGTATTTCACTCCGGGAAGGTCGGCGAAATAGAACTGGGAGGAGTCGGGGAGGAAAAACTGGTCGCCGGCGGCGTTGATAATGAACTTGGGCATGGTGAGCCGCTGGCGATATTGGTAGGGCTCGACGATCTTCATGAGGGCCCGGTATTCCGGGGTGCCATTCCAATCCATGATGTTGAAGGCGGTGTAGTCCCCCACCGACGGGGCCCAGAAACCGTAGGCGGCGTAATGGTGCAGGAAGGAAGGCTCAATATTGAGCATATCGATGACGATGGGGAGGACGGCCACGACCCGCTTGTCCACCGCGGCCGTGGTCCAGGTAGTCCAACCGCGCTTGGAGCCCCCGGCAATGACAAAGCCATCGATCGGGATGTTGCCCCCTTGGGCGCCGCCGCAAAACGCCGTCACGGCGTCCATGGCGCGTACGGCGGCTTTGGTCATGGGCAGGCGCGTCGGCCATTTCGCGTCCCCCGTGCGGAGGAATTTGTCCCACGTATAGGCTATGAGGGCGTCCTCGGAGCGTCCGACGGTTTCGCCAGCGAAGACCAGGGGCTGGTTGGGGATCATCTTCAGTTCGGCCACCACGGATTTGGTCGCCAAAGCGATCTGCGCCATCCTCTCGTCGATGGCTTTCGGGGGGCCTTCATCGCCGTTATGGCCACCGGAGATAAACAGCAGGGATTTGGAACTGGCGATGGCGTCGGGCCGGTTCACGATGACCCAGTGCCGCCACAGCGGCCGGTCCACCTCGTTGGTCGTAAGCCAGGCTTGCGAGGTCATGTCCAGGATGTACGTGGTAAGCCCCTTGCCCGGGATGCTCTTCACCAGGTGGAAGCTGTAGTTGGTATCCGGCGCCGCCACATACAGATCCAGCGGGGTGGGGCTGGCGTGCGCGTCGCCGGCGGAAGCCGCCGCGGCGGCATGGGTGCCGAGCCCCCAACACCCGGCCAGGCCGGCGCACGCGACTGCCAGCATCAATGGCCGCCGCCAGGAGATCGGCGGTTTACCGAAGGAAATCTTGGTCATAATTAGGAAATAAGAACAAATACCCGGTGGTTACGCCCCCGGGTCGCGCGGAAGCTACCACGACCCAGGCGCGCAAGTCACGTCCAGCGTTTGAGAGCAAATCCCACTCTGCTGAAGCGGGGCAGCCGTCACTCGCCACTGCGAAAAGTGACCCACGGCTCCCTGGGCCGGTCTTTTAAGGAGGGAGCCATCCAATCGAATTGCGGGTGCGCCGCGAGGAAGTCCCGCGCCACAAAAGGCATGCCGCACGCGGAACCCCAGCGAGCGTCAAAGGACATCTTCCGCGCCATCGCCGCATCCACCACTTTGGCATCCACCGTGCCCGAGCAATCAAACGGCACGGCCGTGGGTCCCTGGCCCTCGGTATCCGGATCGAGCTCGAAATGGCCGCACAGCGACCGGCCGCCCGGTCGGTCTTTGCTGCGATACATGTCGAAGTGATCGGCCTCGAAGCTCCGGGCGTTGAGCCGGTCAATGCGTCCGGCGTACTGTTTCATCAAGTTTCGCCACCGCAACCGCCTGGCCACCGAACTGGAGCGAATGTCCGTCTCCTTGCTGCTGGTTTCCAGGCGCAGGATCTTGGGATCTTCCGCGATGTTCGAGCCGATGAAGAAACCATCGCCCTTCTTTTCCCACGCGGAGTATTTCAGGCCGAGTTCGAGCTGGGCGATTTCTTTGGTGTTGATATCGCCCAGCAGCCAGGCATTGGCATAGCCGCCATTGTTGCCTCGCTTCATAATCTCGGACCATTGGTCCAGCGAGCCGGCGTCCTGCGTCGCGCGGCGCATGCGCGCGAACTCGGGAATGCCATTGGTGTCAAAGCCTTCGAAATCGCCGATGGTGGTCTCCGAACCGACGATCCCCGCGTCGGTGATGAAAAAGTCGGTGCCGCTATGGATCCAACCGGGACTGGTTTGCCAAAGAATCCGGTGACCGCGCGCCGGCTGAATGTCTTCGATGACGCAGGGGAAAGCGTCCCCATACCCTTGCATCGTATTGTGGCCCAGCACGATATTCCCGTCGCGCGTCCACTTGCCGGTGGCGATGAACGAGCTACAGGATTCGCGGCTCAGGGGCGTCGGCGCTTCCTTGATTCTCTTCAATTCCGCCGGCCACCAATAATAGCTAAGCTCGATGATCCCATTGTAAGCGATGAGGTCCCCGCGCGAGGTGTTCGCGCCCGCGGCGCGGACCCCTTCGACCATGCCGTCGATCTCCGCCAGGTTTTCGGGGTCGATCTTGGAGACAAACATCGCCTCGGCGCGTTCGACCAGCCACGGCCACTCCATGGAGCTGGCATACCGCCAGCCAGCGGAGGTAACCTCCAGCGCCGCGCCGATTTCCTTGGCCAGGAGGTAGCCCCGCTGAAACCCGCGCTGGCGCGGCTCGCCTTCCGTATGCAAGTAAATCCAGCCGGCGCGTTCAAACCGCTTGCCGCGGGAAAGCCACGTTTGCTGCTCGGGCGTGAGGAGCGACGGCTTTGGCTGGCCGAGGCACGCAAAGCTGATGGCCGAGAATGCAACCAGTAAGAGCGGCACGAAACAGCGGCGGGATGGGGAAGGTGACGCTTCAGTCCCATCCGTCCCGTTCCCTCCAGGACCGCTCCCGCGCGAGCGCGGAAAACCGTTCCGCGCTTGAGGAGTCTCGCTGATCGCCATCTGGAACCCTGGCTGGTTGTTCATGGTCCCGACTCTGCCACTCGTTTTGGCGAAACGCAAGCCGCTGCTCTCGACGGGCAGCCATGCTCGCTCGGCTGAAGTGGGGCGGGCCTCTGAACTGCCCCCACGGTTGGCGCCCAAAATAAGAATTGCTGCTTGATAAGCGCATCCCGGGTTTTAGATGTTTTTGGCTTTGTTTCTCGGCCAGACCCTCGAATATGGTTTCATAACGAAGACATGGACAAAACGGCTTCCATTCATTGGCAGGGCGCAAGCCGGCGCGGGGAAATAGCCACAGCCCAGACGGGTTCATCCGGCCCCCGCAACTGCATGTGCCCTGGACCTGGATGGCTGGCCCCGCTTTTGTCCTGCCTGCTGATGACTGATAGGTCCTTTGCATGGACTACAGATGCGCTCGCCTCCCTCGGGTCTGGCGCCCCTTCGCTTCACTGGTCGCAACTGCCGCCGCTGCCGGATTCCCTTGGGTTCGCGGGTCCGTTCGCCGGCGTCAGCGGGGAGGCGCTCCTGGTGGCTGGGGGCGCGAATTTTCCCGACAAGATGCCGTGGGAAGGCGGCAAGAAAGTCTGGCATGATGCCGTCTATGCTCTGCGCGGGCCCAACCGCCGCTGGGAAGTGGTGGGAACACTTCCGCATCCGCTGGCCTATGGCGTTTCAGTCACGACCCCGCTTGGCGTGATCTGCATGGGCGGAAGCGATGCCGAGCGCCATTACCGCGAGGTGTTCCGGCTCCAGTTTAATAAGGGCGAGCTTTCTGTTCAGCCGTTGCCAAATCTGCCCCTGCCCTTGGCCAATGCCGCGGGCGCGCTGGTCGGTTCAACGATTTATCTCGCGGGTGGCGCCGATCAACCCGGCGAGCAATCGGCGCTCAACCAATGTTTGGCCATGGATTTGGCGATGAAACATCCGGCGTGGTCAACCGCGCCGCCCTGCCCCGGTCCGGCGCGCATCCTGCCGGTGGCCGCCGCCGACAAAACTGACTTTTACCTCTTTGGGGGCGCCGCGCTGCAGCCGACCAATGGCCGGATGGCGCGCGTTTACTTGCGCGACGCCTGGCGCTACCGACCGAAACGCGGTTGGCAACGGCTTGCGGACCTGCCCCAGCCGTGCGCGGCGGGCCCCACGCCCGCGCCCTATTGGGACGGGAGCTTTCTACTGCTGGGCGGCGACGACGGTTTACACGGCGGGCTCCAACCGCCGCAATTGCATCCCGGTTTCTCAAAAACGATCCTGGCTTATGACGCGAGCGCCAACCAATGGCGCGCGCGCGGCGCGGCGCCCGCGGCGCGGCGCCCGCGGCGCGCGTCACCGCGCCGACCGTTTTCTGGCAACACCGTTTTGTCATTCCCAGCGGCGAAATGCGGCCGGGCGTCCGCTCGCCGGAGGTCTGGACCTTCAGCGCCAGCGGCCCTCCGTGAAGGCTTATGGACCACCTGCTGAACCCCGCGACTCTGCCTGGCTGGCGGTGGCGCTGCCCTGGCCGGTCGATTTGTGGGGGCGGACTTGCCCTTGATTCGCTCGCGTCAACTTCTGGCGTTTTCACCCACCTAAAATGAACTCCACACCTCTTTCGACAACCGAAGGCTGGGGGCGGCTCGCCGCGCTCTACCGCGGCGAACTGCTGAACAACGTCATTCCCTTCTGGATCGAGCACGGCCTCGACGCCGAGCGCGGCGGCATCCTGACCTCGCTCGACCGCGACGGCGCAATCCTCGACACGGACAAATCCGTGTGGTTTCAGGGCCGGGCCGCGTGGATGTTCGCGACCCTCTACAACACCGTCGAGCCGCGCGCCGAATGGCTCCAGGCGGCGCGCTCGTGCGTCGAGTTTTCGCAGCGGCACGGTTTTGCGCCGGACGGAAAAATGTATTTCACGGTCACGCGCGACGGCCGGCCGCTGCGGATGCGGCGCTACGCCTATAGCGAAGCGTTTGCCGCCATCGCAAATGCCGCTTATGCGAAGGCGGCGGGCGACGCCCGAGCGGCCGAGGATGCGGTAAAAACATTTGCGGCCTACCTGCGCTACAGTTTCACGCCGGGCGCCACCCCGCCAAAATACGAGCCGACCCGCCCGGCGAAGAGTCTTGCGCCGCTGATGATATGCATCGCGACCGCCCAGGAATTGCGGGCCCATCTGGGCGACGCGAATATTTCCGGACGCTCATGCACGGAGTGGATTGACGCCAGCATCGCGGAGATTGAGCGCGATTTCCTCAAGCCGGAGTTGCAAACGCTGATGGAGGTGGTCGCGCCGGATGGCGCGGTGATTGACCACCTGGAGGGGCGCGCGCTGAATCCCGGGCATGCCCTCGAATGCGCCTGGTTTGTGATGCGCGAGGGCGCGCGGCGCGGCGACCGCAAATTGGTCCAGCTCGGCGCGACTATTCTCGACTGGATGTGGGCGCGCGGCTGGGACGAGGAGTACGGCGGGTTGTTCTATTTCCGCGATGTGTTCGGCAAGCCGGTGCAGGAATACTGGCACGACATGAAATTCTGGTGGCCGCACACCGAGGCCATCATCGCCACGTTGCTCGCCTGGAAGCTCACGGGCGCGACCAAGTACGCGCGCTGGCGCCAACTCGTCCATGATTGGAGCTTCAACCATTTTCCCGACGCCGAGTTCGGCGAGTGGTATGGCTACCTGCATCGCGACGGCAGCGTGTCGCAACGGGCGAAGGGCAATGTCTATAAAGGGCCGTTTCACCTGCCGCGGATGCTCTGGTATGGCAGCCGGATACTGAGCGAGCCGAACCCAGCGGAGGGCGGCTTTGACGCCTGGTGATTTGAGCAGCGTCCTTCAGGACGCCATCCCGGGAGGCTTCAGGATAGACGCCTCTCCCATAGGAGCGTTCGGTTGGTAGTCCCCGCCGCAAAGAAGCACGACCAATCCCCGGAGGGGCGGCGATTTCCTTTGCCGCGCGCAAAGCAAAACCGATAATCTCCGGCCATAAAGGCAACCATGCTCGCGCTCAGTGATGCGATAACTCGACTTTTCGCGCTCGGGAGGTCGAGGCGGATGTTGGGCGCCGCGCTGGGCCTGGTCATTTTCCAGACCCTGGGCCTTGGGGCGCCGTCCGGCCGCCGGCTGTATTACAACGAGGACGACACGGATTTCTTCTGGTCGTCACCCCTCGTCGCGGGGAAGGCGGGGGAGACGCTGGACCGGTTTGTGGACGGGATCGCCGACGCCGGCGTCACGGTGTTTCTGTGCAACGTCAATGCCCGCCGGACCAATTATCGGAGCCGGGTGTGGGATGCCTACTGGGATGGTTACGACCCGGCGGGCCCTGATGATCAGCCTTTCCTGGCGACGGTACCGCGTTCGGAGGCGGCCGCCTACCGCAAAGGCATCGGCCGCATGCTCGCCGTCTATCAAGAAGGGATTGACTATCCGGCCCGGGTTATTGAGCGCTGCCGCCACGATGGGATGTCGCCCTGGATCACCGTGCGGATGAATGATTGTCATGAGAATGACATTCCAAACCATCCCTTTCATGGGAGTTTTTGGATCAAGAATCCTCAATGGCGCCGGAAGAACTGCTCGGGCTATTTCGCTACCTGCCTCGATTATGCGAACCCGGAGGTTCGTGATTTCTACCTGGCCCTGATCATTGAGATATTGGATCGCTACGACGTGGACGGCCTGGAATTGGATTTCATGCGGGAGCCTTACCTGTTCAGCGCGGACAAGGAACGGGAAGGCGCGCCCATCTTGACCGGGTGGTTGCGCGAAGCGCGCCGGCGGACAATCGATGCGTCCGCCAAACGGGGACACCCCGTGGCTCTCGGGGTCCGGGCGCCCTCGCGCCCCGAAGTCGCAGCGGCGCTGGGGTTGGACGCGATCGCCTGGGCAAAGGAAGGGCTGATTGACGCGCTGGTGACCACGCCTCGATGGGCCACGCTCGAGTTCGACCTGCCTCTCGCCCAATGGCGGCAAGCGCTGGGAGCCGCAAAGGTGACTTTGGCGGGCGGACTCGAGGTGCTTTATCGGCCGGTTCCGGACGGCCCGGCTACGGTCGTCTCTCCGGAGCTGGCCCTGGGCGCCGCAGCCTCGGTGCTCTCGCAAGGCGCGGACGCGGTCTATCTCTTCAATTACTTTCCCGCCGCCTTTGCACCGCCGATCTATCGGGAGACCCTCCAGGCCATGACTTCGCTCGGCGCCGTTCAGAAAATGCCGCGGCGCGTGGGCGTTACGTTCCGCGATATTCAAGCGCCCGGAGAGGCTTACCGGGCGCCCCTGCCCGCGACCGGAAGAGAAGCCACTTTTCGCATAAGGCTTGGCCCCGTGCCGGATCGAGGTTGGCTTTGCGACGCGTTGGTCGGCATCGCCCCGGCTCCCGGCGCTCTCCACCCCGGCCTGTCCGTGCTCGTAAACGGCGCCCCATGCAAATTCCTCAAGGAAGAATCCGCGAAGGACGGACTTTCTCTGCTTTCGTTTCGCGTCCCTACGGCGGCGTTAGCCGGCAACGAGGTCCAGGAGGTGAAGGTCGACAGCGACGGGCGGCTGCCTTTGAGCATTCGGCAGGTGGAGATGTCGCTCCAACCCTCAGCGGATATCCGATAGGCGAAGCGGACCTGCCAACCGCGCACAGCACGAGCGGTCGCGGCAGCCGTCCTGGCGTGTTCACGCCTGGGCGGCGGTGACCGGGGACTTCGCCGGCGATGCCAGCCGCGCGTGAAAGGCCTGGGAGCGTCGAAAGGCGTCTTGGGCGGAGCGCCCAACTGGCGGGCGCGGTTCGTTTACGATAGGTCCTTTCGACGGTTGCCGACGCCGGCCGCCGCGTGGCATACTGGCCGCGTGAACAGCCTAACGGAACCACTCAGCTTCGAGGCGCCCGTCCGGCGCGGGAATATCGATGTCAGCTCCGCCCTCCCGGATTTAGCGCGCGAGGGCGCGGAGAGAACGTCTCCAAATCAAACCTCTGCGCGACGGGCCCCCTTCCTCAGGATATGAACCTTCGAATCAAGACGGTGGCTAAACTACGGTTAGCGTCTGCCCTGACGCTGCTGCTGGGATTGTTCCTCCATGCCGCGACCCCATCGGGCGCCGCGAAGGGCCTCGCGCTGTCCCAATTGCGTTGCGAATATTTGAAAGACCCCCTGGGCATCGAAGTCACTCGACCGCGACTGAACTGGATCGTGACCTCGGAGGAGCGCGGGCAAGAGCAGACGGCCTACCAAATTCTGGTGGCGTCAACGGAGTCGCTATTGAAACAAGATCGTGGCGACCTATGGGACAGCGGCAAAGTGTCGTCGAATCGGACCCTCCAGGTGGAGTATGCGGGCCAACCGCTGGCCTCGCGGATGTCCTGCTATTGGAAGGCGCGCGCGTGGGACCAGGCGGGCAAGCCGTCGGCATGGAGCCCTCCGGCGTTGTGGTCCATGGGCTTGTTAAGCCAAACCGAGTGGAAGGCGAAATGGATCGGACGCGATGACGGACAGAGTTCGGGTCCGGGAAACGGAAAAGAAAAGTTCCTCCCGGCTACTTATTTGCGCAAGGAGTTCACGCTGGAAAAACGGCCGGAAAAGGCGATGCTCTACCTCACCAGTCTGGGGGTGGCGGAACCGCATTTGAACGGGAGCAAGGTGGGAGACGATTACCTGTCGCCGGGTTGGACCGATTTCAACCAGCGCGTTTATTACCGCGCGTACGACGTGACCCGCCGGCTCAAGGCCGGTTCGAACGCGCTGGGCGCGATCTTGGGCGACGGCTGGTATCGGGGGCATTTGAGCATTATCGGGCAGAATCTCTACGGCAAGCAGACCCGGCTGCTGGCGCAACTGCATCTGCTCTACGCGGACGGAACCAGCGAGGACATCGTCAGCGACGAGACGTGGAAAGGCGGTTTCGGCCCGATCCTGGAAGCCGATATTTACGCGGGCGAAACCTATGACGCCCGGAAAGAAACCCCGGGATGGGACCAGCCCGGTTTTCATGACGCCGACTGGAGGACGGCGGACCTGGGGGCGAATGGGTCGCCCGCGATTCAAGCGAATCCGGGCGCGCCGATCCGGCGCAGCGGCGAGGTCAAGACGGCGGCCGTTACCCGTCCCAAACCCGGGCTCGCGGTGTTCGACTACGGCCGTAACTTTTCCGGCTGGGCCCGCTTGAAAATCCAGGCGCCCGCAGGCGCCCGGGTGGTGATGCGTTTTGGCGAGATGCTGAACCCCGACGGCACCGTTTACCGGAAGAATTTGCGCGCGGCGCGGGCCGCGGACACTTACATTTGCCGGGGCGGCGGCGAGGAACAATGGGAACCGCGCTTTACCTATCACGGCTTCCAGTACGTCGAAGTGGAAGGGTTGCCGGCGACGGCCGGACCGGACGCCTTGACGGGGATCGTCCTCGGTTCCGACCTGCCGGCGACCGGGGCCTTCGAGTGCTCCGACCCGATCCTAACGCGGACGGCGACAAACGAACGCGTCACCATCCGGGCGAATCTCATCGATCTGCCCACGGACTGTCCGCAGCGCGATGAACGGATGGGGTGGACGGATTATCACGAGGTGGTGGCCAGCACGCTCTACGAACAGGATGCCGCCCCGCTATTGACCAAATGGATGCGCGACCTCGTTGACGCCCGCTTTCCGGACGGGGCCTTTTCCCAGATCGCGCCCGATGTCCACCGTTTCCCGTGGTCGCCGGGCTGGGCCGACAGCGGCGTCTTCATTCCGTGGACGATGTATTGGGTGTACGGCGACACGCGCCTGGTCGCGCGGTATTACCAGGAAATCGGGGGGCATCTGGAGTCGTACAAGACGCGCTCCAAGGCGTTCGTGGTCCAGCCCGTTGGCTATGGCGATTGGCTGGCGCCGGATATGTCCACGCCCAAGGACTTGATCGCCACCGCGCTCTACGCCCGGTGCGCGGAGGTCATGGCGGAAATGGCGCGCTCCTTGGGCAAGGCTCAGGACGCGGAGGCGTACGCGGAGCTGCATCGTTCCGTTCGCGCGGCGTTTCAGAAGCGGTTCCTCGCGCCGGATGGCGCCCTCGGAAGCGATTCGCAAGGCGGGTACGCGATGGCGCTGGCCTTTGGTTTGCTGGAGCCCGAGGCGGCGCGGCAAGCGGCCGACAAACTGGTCGCCGCCATCGAGAAACAGGAGGGCCATCTTTCCACCGGGATGGTCACGACGCACCTGCTGCTGCCGGCCTTGAGCCGGGCGGGGCGCGCGGAGGCGGCTTACCGGCTGTTGGCAATGACCAGCTACCCGTCCTGGGGTTACTTCCTGCAAATGGGCGCCACCAGCATGTGGGAACGCTGGGACGCCAAGACGGAACGGGGCTATCACCCGGATGGCATGAACTCGTTCAACCACGCCAATCTTGGCGCCTGCACGGAATGGTTCTATCGCAACGTGCTGGGGATTGACGCGGCGGAACCGGGATTTGGCAAACTGCTCCTCAAGCCCGAACCGGGTGGAAAGCTTTATTGGGCTCGCGGCTATTACGATTCGCCGCGCGGTCGCATCGGCAGCGACTGGAAAATGGAGAACGGCCAATTCCTCTGGAACGTCCAGATTCCCGCCAACACCACCGCGACCGTGAGCTTGCCAGGCAAGGGCTCCGTCACGATTCAGGAAAGCGGCCGGACGGTCTGGAGCCAAGGCGTCTTTCGCAACGGGGTCGCCGGCATTGCCGGCGCCCGGGCGAACGCCGATCGGGTTGAACTCCAAGTCGGATCGGGTCGTTACCGGTTCAACGTGACGCCCGGCGGCTGAGGCAACGCCGCCGCCCCCAGGTCCGCGGGTAGGACGCAACGCGCGCGGCGCCGGTCTATGCGGGACTTCGCTTCGCGGCCATAAAGGCCTGCCGGTCGAGTCGGCTGGGTTGGTCGGCGGCGCTACTTATTCTGTACCCACTCGATGATGGAGAGGACCGCATTGGAACCTTTGCGCGCGTTGACGGCGCGGATGAGCACCTTCCCGTTCGCGGTTTGGCCGGCGCTAACGGGGTGTTCCAGCCATTTTCCGTCTTGAAAATTCTCCAGCGTCCCCAAATCGTCTCCCGCGATGAACACCTGCTGTTTGCGCCCGCCCTCGAAGCTGTCCGGGTCAATGACGTACACGCGCACCGTGCCGGCGGCGCCTTTGGGGACGGTGAGTTCGACCGCCGCTTCCTCGTTCCCCGCGCAGGCGTGGTAAACCGGCGGGCCCCAACCGCTCCAGGCGTAGCCGCCCTTGGTCGCCGCTTCATAGCCAGGTTCGGCGAAGATCACTTCTTTGCTCGGACGGCCGCACCGAACCTCCAGCTTCACGCCGCGGCTATTCAACTCGCCAACGGTCGGCAGGATCTCCTTGTTCGGCCAGAAAGGCTCTTCCGGGGCCGGCGCGCGTTCGGCCGCCGGCGGCATGGCCGGCCAGGGCGCGTGCGGCTCCGCCTGGTACCAATACACCGTGCTGGAAAACTGCAGCGTGCTGCCGGGTTTGGAAAAGTCGCGCCGGAACATCGGGTCCTCATTGACGCCGAAACCAATAGCCACGCGCAGCGATTTTTCAAAGCTAATCGCATCGCCTATGAAAAACCGGTAAGCGGCGGCGCCTTTGAAAAACGGGAAGTAGCCCGTCAGCGGGAACAGGTTTTGGCTCTCGGGGAACCCCCAACTAAAACCGAACGAATCCTCGAGGCCCTGGAATTCGATCGAAGCGACCTTCTCCCCATCGATGTAGAACTTCTCGTTCTCATCCACCGGGTAGCCGTCGCGTCCGGGACTGCGCACCGTGACGTTCCACCCGACCACCTTGCCCTTGCCATGGGCATCGAGCGCCAGGTAATCCCGCTGGCCGAGCAGCAACGCTTCCTGGCGCCAACGCGCGTGAAAGTAGCCCGTATCGGCGGCCACCTTCCGCTGGGAGCGGTACATCACGTACGAGTAACACGGCATGAGCTGCCACAGCTCGTCCCCGGGCGACAGCGGTCCGTCATAGACCAGCTCGACTTTGGCTGATTTCCGGAAAGGCATGGGGAAGTAGGCGTTGAACCCGCGGCGCGCGTTGACCAGCGCCGTGTTCACTTCATCGCGGACGCCCGCCGGATCGCAGAAGAAATCCACCAGCGGACAGTCCACGCTCGGCGAGGCTTCGCCGTCCCAGTAGATGCGGAGCAGCAGGTCCCGGTTAAGCCGCTTGACCGGCGGGGCAATCTGGCTTTGGCCATAAGCGAAGTGGATCATCGTAATGACCGCCGGCCCTTTCAAGTCGGCCGCCACGACGCGTTTGGAGGTCTTGAATTGGGCGGTGAGCGGATTCTCGATCCAGAGGGCATTCTCCGCCTTCGTCCGGCCCGGGGTTAGCTTCGCCAACCCCTCCAGTCCACTGGGCTGCCCAGAAGCCCCACCCGCGCACAGCATCACGCCGATACCCGCGACGGCGATTAGGAACCAACCGGCAAATAGGCGCTGCGCTTGCATGCCCCGCATTCAACCGCAGCCGACCCCGGCTGGCAAACGCAAAATGCGCCGCTAACGCGGCGCTGCGGAGCCATTCCGCAGTTGCCGAAATGGAATCCCGAAGGGCATACTGCCGGGATGAAAAGCCTAACCGAACAGCTCTGGTTTGAGGTGCCGAACCGTCGCGGGTTCGTGAATATCACTGACACGGTGGAAGGCCTGGTCCGCAAGAGCGGCGTTCAAGAGGGCCTGTGTCTGGTGAACGCGATGCATATTACGGCGTCGGTCTTCATCAATGATGCGGAGGAAGGTCTCCTGCATGATTACGACGCGTGGCTGGAGAAATTGGCCCCGCATGCCCCGACCTCCCAATATCAACATAACCGAACCGGCGAGGACAACGCGGACGCCCACATGAAGCGGCAGATCATGGGCCGAGAGGTGGTGATCGCCATCACCAAAGGCAAGCTGGATTTCGGCCCCTGGGAGCAGATCTTTTACGGGGAATTCGACGGACGGCGTCGCAAGCGGGCTCTGGTGAAGATCATCGGAGAATAGCCCGGCGGCAACGGCCTCCCGGAAGGGAGAGTTCTTTCTCGTTACCCGCTATTTTTTGGGGTTGTGCTGTTCTTACTTTTGTTCTTACTTTGGATGGTATTAAGTCATGGCCAGCATCTGGCGACATCCTAAATCCAACTACTGGACGGCCTGCTACACCAGCAAGGAAGGCAAACGAATCAAGCGATCGACCAAGCAAACCAGCCGCGCCCGGGCGCTCGCGGTCGCTTGGGAGTGGGAGCGGTTCGAACGCCGAGGCCGACAGGAATGCCTCTCCACGCTGCAAATCCAGAAGTTGCTGAACGATCTGTTCGAACAAACGAGGAGCGACATCCCCCTGACGCCCGCGGTCGAAAGGTCCATGGAGGCTTGGCTGGCGAGCGCGGGGGCGAAGAACGCGGAGCCCGGGGCGACGCGGTTCGGCCAAACCGTGGACCCGGTTCTGCAACGCTTATTGGCGGCCTCGTTGCAGCGTAGTGTAATCGCGGGGGAGAAGTTCCGGTTCACGCCCCGGCAACAGGAGGTCCTGGGATGCCTGGCGCACGGCTACAGCTACAAGGAAATCGCGGAGCGATTGCATCTCCGGGTGCGCACCGTCAGCGCCCACATCCGCGGCGTGTACGAGAAGCTCCACGTCCACTCGCGCTCTCAAGCGGTGGCCCAGTTCCTCGGCATTTGACCGGCCCCAGACACCGCCCACCCCATTTCCTGGAAATGCCGGTTAGGTACTTTTCGCTATAGGACGGCATCCTCGCCTTTGGTATTCTACGGCATGAATCCCGTTGGAACGCTTTGAAAGGGAAGGGGCGGAGGCCTCGGAGCGGCGCAACCCACTTCGGGGCGCTCTGCGGAAGGTAGCGGGCGTTCCCTAACACCCGGGACAACCAGTGACTGCGCAATCGCAGTAAGCAATAAGAAGATCCATATGAAAAGAACTCCGAAACATGTTTTAACTCTGGCGGCGGTGATGGCGAGCGGATCGCTGTTCGCCGCTTCGTCTTACCTCGATCTGCATACGCTCTTTGACACCGACGTGTTCCTGGAGAACGGCGGCGTGGGTGTGGGGAGCGGCCTGGACGCGAACGGCGATCGCGTTGACTCGACCACGCTGCCTTCGACCTATGTTGACGGGACCCCGATCGCCACCTTGGACGGGCGCGCGACCTTCAAGTTTGGCAATCTCGAGGGGTCGTCGACGCTCGATGGCGCGAACATCAACGCCCAGACCCTCAGCGTGCCCGCCGGCAAGTACAGCTCGCTGGATCTAGCGTTGCTGGACGCACCGAATAGCTTCGCCTGGCCCTTTGGCTCCATCGTGTTCAACTATACGGATGGCTCCCGCGCCACGAACAGGTTCAACCCCGTGGCCGGCTGGCTCAACAGCCCCACCGCCTTCGACCACGCCATTTTATCCGCCACGGATAATACCGCGGTCCAGACCTACGCCGACTTCCCGACCGATTGGAGCACGGACGAGGCGACGTATCTTTACGAGAACAGCGGCAACGGCAATGCCGGCCCGTGGCGGTTTGTGGATGGACACGGCTACGCGGTGTATCAAATCCCGGTCGCGAACAACCTCGCGCATGCCACGCTCGGGGTCACGGTGGGCAACGATTTTGTGGTTTCGGTGGTATCGGCGATTACCGCCGACAATGATCCCGCCAACACCCAGGACCATACCAATGGGTGGACGATCCTCGCCAACTCGAGTGTTATGTACGGATTCTCGCAGCACAACCTGGCGAATTTGAAGGAATACACTTTTGACGTTTCGGCGCAGTTGGCCGACCAAACCGGCTACATCTACGTCTTGTTCACCGACGCGACGCCCAACGATGGTTGGGGCCCGTACATCCAGAGGGTCCGCCTGTACTCGGGCACCCCCGTCTATTTCACGCAGCGCATCGATCCCGTGGTGAACACCGCGGGGGCCACGGTGTACGCCATGTTTGACGTGGGAACTACCAACGAGACGCCGTACCTTTACAACAACAGCGGCTCCGGACCCTCCAACCGCGGGCACCGCTACGCGGATGGCGGCGGGACGATCACCTACAAGTTTACCCTCCCGGCCGATACGACCAACGCCAAGCTGACGATGGACCTCGCCAATAACTTCACCGTGGGGCTCCGCGGTCCCGCTGACCCGGTGGTGACCTACGCCAGCTTTACGCCCACTACCGATGCCGAAACCAATTACATTTTCGACGCGGACGGCAGCAACGGGACCGATCCCGGCCACCGCTTTATGGACGGTAATAGCTACGTGATTTACCAGTTCGCTCTCCCGGCGGGCACCAGCAATGCCGTCGCGCACATGAACATTGGCAACGAGTATCTCATCAAAATGCGCGCCGGAACCGACGGGGATTGGACGACTGAGGCCGCGCAATACAACCAGGCCGCCCAGGCTTTCCTCGACGTGGATGTTTCGAAATACCTGAGCAATAATCCGGCCAAGATCTTCCAAATCTGGATCGGCGACACCAGCACCCAAGACGGTTGGGGCGGCAATCTCTACTTCATGTCGATCATCAACCATGAGGAATTGGGTTTTCAGACCGTGCTGAACGCTCAGTCGATCTTAGGGTTTGACGATCATAACGAATATGACAAGGGCTACTACACGGTCGACCTCTCCTCCGTGCTGAGCAACAACCCGACCAAAACGGTGTATATGCAACTGGGCGATGCCAGCCCCGCGGACGGCTGGGGCGGCGGCATTTTCTGGATGGCGGCCTACACCGGGACCATCGATATTCAAGCGGATCGGCGGGTATTCAGCGGCTTGAAAAACACGCCGACCGGTCTGCCGCAGCTCAACTATGGCGGCCTCGCTGTGGTCGATCGCCAGATCGCTTTGGACCCGACGAAAACGCTCTCGAGCATCGTCCTGCCTCCCAAACCGACGGACTGGAGCACGACCAATAGCCTCGTCTATCTGCTCGCCGCGACGCTCACCGCGCCGCCGCCATCGCTGGGGATCGTTGCGCAGTCGGGCAGTACCGTGCGCCTCTCTTGGCCCACCAACGCCTCCGATTACACGCTGCAGTCCACGGCCACCCTCACGCCGTCGCAATGGACCACGGTGACGACGAGTCGCGTGGTGGTGGGCGACCAAATTACCGTGACGCAGCCGGTGGCTAAGACCCAGTTTTACCGGTTGGCCAAGTAATCCCTACGAGACGCTGCGGCGTCTCCCCGGCGCGCGTCAACGGCCCAGCGGCCCGCGGCGCAGCCGGCGGAGGCGCCGCGCGTTTTTTACCCCGGGCGGTTGGTCCGTTGCTTGCCCGCTGGCGCGAAGCGCGCCAGATTGCAATGGGCCGAAACACTTAACGAATATGCTGAGCCACGTTGGGCCTTTTGAAACCGTTGGTATTGCGACGCGCCCTGGACGGGTGAAGTTCCTGCTTCGCCGTAAGAAGAGAGCGTTTACCCTGATTGAACTGCTGGTCGTCATCGCCATCATTGCCATCCTGGCGGCCATGTTGTTGCCGGCTTTGACGAAGGCTCGTGAGAAGGCCCAGGGGATCGGCTGCCTCAGCAACAACAAACAGCTCATCATCGCCTGGTCGATGTATGCCAATGACGCCAACGACCGGCTGGTCTTCAATAAACCTTCGTTCTCCACCGACACCAACAACTGGGTCGGCGACGTGCTCAGTTGGGGTTCCGATTCTCAAAATACGAATGTGGACCTGATCAAGAACGCGCTCCTGGGGCCTTATGTTGCCAAAAACACGAGCATTTTTAAGTGTCCGGCTGATTTAAAGCCTTGCCCGCTGGGACCGCGAGTGAGAAGCATTTCCATGAACGCTTTTGTCGGACCACAAGACGCCAGCGGCACGCCCATTAACAGCAGTTGGCAGCAGTTTATCAAGGCCGGCAGCATCCGCACTCCTTCCAGCATCTATGTGACCCTGGATGAGCATCCCGACAGCATCAACGACGGCTGGTACGTGTTCTGCAGCGCGGCCGACCCCAGCGAGCGCTGGGCCTGGTCCGACCTCCCGGCTTCCTATCACAACGGCGCCTGCGGCTTCTCCTTCGCGGACGGGCATGCCGAAATCAAAAAATGGGTGGCGGCGGATACCAAAAGACCGGTGTTCGGGAACAGCAGCGGCTTCCCGGTCAGTATCGGCTCGGACAAGCGGGACGTCGCCTGGATCGCTCAGCGAACCACTTATAAGTAGCAAGACGGTCCGATGGCGTCGTCGCTTCGCTCCTCGACCACCGGCTAATGGCGGCGAACCCTCCGGGTTCGGGGCGCCCGGGCGGTGCGGCGGTTTGAGCAATGACTGCGGAGCCGAGTTCGGGGGCGGGTTTCATCCCGGAGGGATGCGAGCTATTAGCCGGGGGTGGCGCGACCCGGGAGCGCCACCCCCGGTTGCCCGGCGGCGACCATCCGACCCCGGCAGGGGTCGGAGCCACACACGAATAGGAACGGCGAAGGTTCATATCAACCGCGTTCTTTCGGCAAAGAGCACCTGTATCATGGCGGTTTCAATCAAAGTATTTGGGATCAAATTCGATTTCAGCTTTGTTCAGAATCTCGACCAGTTCCTGGCGAAACGACTTCAGCCGATGATGCTCCTCCTGACGGGCGATGTAATGGCACACCGCCTGGCGGGAGGGCGCGCCGACGGTGAACGCGGCATAGCCTTCCTGCCAGGCAAAGGCGCGCAGCCCCATCTGCGCATGCGCCCAAAGGGAGGAGGCCTTTTTCAATTCGCGCATGACGTCTGACAGGCAGTGCGTGGCCTTCAGACCGACGAGCATGTGAACATGGTCGGCCACGCCGCCAATGCCTTCCGGAAAACCGCCCAAGCCGCGAATCGTTCCGCCGAGATAATCTTGGAAACGCGCCTGCCACTCGGGCGGGATGAGCGGCTCGCGGTTTTTGGTGGAGAACACGAGGTGGTAATGCAGGCTTAGGTAGGCGGAAGGCATAACGTCAGGGCTGGCATCCCTCCGGGATGCGTTGGGTTTTAGGATCAAGATCCGGTGGTGTCGTCGCTTCGCTCCTCGACCACCGGCTAATGGCGGCGAACCCTCCGGGTTCGGGGCGCCAGGGCGGTATGGTGGTTTGCTCAATGCCTGCGGAGCCGGGTCCGAGGGCGAGTTTCATCCCGGAGGGATGGGAGCTATTAGCCGGGGGTGGCGCGACCCGGGAGCGCCACCCCCGGTCGTCCGGCGGCGCCCATCCGACCCCGGCAGGGGTCGCAGCCACACACGAATAGGAAAGGCGAAGGTTCATATCAACCGCGTTCTTTCGGTAAGGAGTTCCGGCATCATGGCCTGCTTGCGGTCGGAGCGCCATACCAAGTTTGTGGACGGGCTGGTCGCAGGTCGAGCTTGCTGTCTCCAAAGTCGGAAGCGGCTTCCCCCCTTTCTTTTATCTTGCGCCAGTTCGGGCCGTGGCCTAAACAGGATAGATTCATAACGACTTTAGTAACGTCGGCTCCGTCCCCTGGTTCGATATGCCTGACAGATTCCGCGGCTTTGCGGGCTTTGGCCTCTCGGCGGCGGCCGTTTTGCGTATCACAGCGGAGCGCTTCACCCGAACCTCAGTTCTCTAATGCTAAGCGACTTATGACCTCCCTCCAATCCTATCGTGTCTTGCTGGTTGACGACGATTCCCTGGTCCTGGACGTCATCGAGAGCATGCTGGAATGCCTGGGATATAGAGTTATTGGCCGCGCCAGCGACGGCAGGCAAGCGGTCGCCCTGACCCAGACGCTCCATCCCGACGTGGTCTTGATGGACATCATGATGCCGGAGATGGATGGACTGGAGGCGGCGCGTCAAATCCAGCGGCAATGCCCTTGTCCGTTGGTTTTGCTCACAGGACATGAGGACTCCAGCCTCGTACGTCAGGCAGCCGAAGCCGGGGCGGGAGCCTATCTGGTCAAAGTACCCCAAGTGGGTGAACTGGCCAGGGCCATCGAAATCGCGGTGGCCCGCTTCGGTGACTGGATGGAGTTGCGCCGGTTGAATGAAGCCCTGCGCCAGGCGAATGAGTTTTCGGAAAGCTTGATCGCCTCCATGCAGGACGGTTTCTTCGTGGTGGACGCGGCGGGGGTCCACCAGGTAGTCAACGACGCCTTGTGCCGGATGACAGGCTTTTCCCGGGAGGAGCTGATGGACGCGGCGGGGCCCCCGCCCTATTGGCCGCAACGCGAGGCGGTTACCATCCACCAGGTTCTGGAGGGAGCGCTGCGCGGCGGAACTGGGGACTGCGAGCTCACCTTGATGCGCAAGAGCGGGGAGCGCTTTCCGGCCATCGTTTCTCCTTCCCGTGTTCGCACGGAGACCATTCCCCCGGGCCGCTGGTGCGCCACGGTGAAGGATATTTCGGAGCGCGCCGCCGGCGAGGAACGCCTGCGGCAAGCGCAGAAGATGGAAGGCATTGGACATCTGGCGGGCGGCATCGCGCACGAGTTTAACAACCTCCTCGCTACGATGATGCTCAACCTCGACTTGGCGCGAAGCAGCGATCCCGGGGCTGAGGGCGGTGACTGGATGCGGGAGTTGGAGAACGACTGCCAACGCGCCTCGAGCCTGGTCAAGCAGTTGCTCGCCTACAGCCGCCAATCCGTGATGGCACTGCGACCTTTGGATTTGGCGGCGACGGTTTCGGGCCAATTTGACATGCTGAGGCGATTGCTAGGCGAACGCGTCACGGTGGAGATCACCACCGCCGACGATCTGTCTTGGGTCACCGCTGACCGGAAACTGATCGAGCAAGTGCTGCTGGACCTTTGCCTCAACGCGCGAGACGCGATGAAACAAGGCGGGCGGCTGCAGTTGGGTCTGGACGAGGTCGAGGTGGGAGAGGAGCAGGCCAAGAAGCGCCTCGATGCGCGCCCAGGCCGCTATGCGCGCTTGTCGGTAAGCGACACGGGTTGCGGGATGGACGAGAGCACCATGAAAAGGCTTTTTGAGCCGTTCTTTACGACCAAAGAAGTGGGTCAGGGGACCGGCCTGGGCCTGGCGACCGTGCGCGGGATTGTTCAACAGCACCACGGCTGGGTGGAGGTGGAAAGCCGGGTTGGAAAGGGCGCCACCTTTCGCGTGCTGCTGCCGGTGGCCACCCGGGCGGAGACCGAGCAGGCCGCCCAACCGAGCGGGACCCTGGCGGCCGGCAGCGGGACGATTCTCCTCGTGGAGGACGACCCCAGGGTGCGCAAGCTGACGCGCTTATTGCTGCTGCGTTGGGGATACAAGGTGCTGACCGCCGCCGACGTGGGGGAGGCGCTCTCCGTGTGGAGGGATCGCCAGTCGGACATCGATCTGCTGTTCACAGACATGGTGATGCCCGGGGCTTTGACGGGACTGCAATTGGCGGAGAAGCTTCTGGCCGAAAAACCCGACCTGAAGGTAATCATCACCAGTGGCTACACCACGGATTTGATTGACTTGGAGAAAGCGGCGGCAGCCGCAATCGTTTATTTACCGAAACCGTGTATTCCGCAAAGGCTGATGGAAGCGATCGGACTTTGTTTGGGACGGAAGCCAAAACCTGCCGTCTAATGCTCAGTGAATGTTACCGCGCCGTCGGAGAACCGCATACCCTCGCGCCGAAATGCCACGGGTTGGCGGACCATTAGTTCTTAGCCCGGGACAACGATCTGAAGGTCCCCTTTGACCACCCAACGATGCGCGCTGTCCTCGCCAACCCCTTGGAAGTTCCAAATTGAATCCGCATGAATCCGACGCGGGGAAGCAGCCTCACGGAGTCGTGAGACGCGGGTTTTGGCAGGTTTGATCCTCACCGCGCTGGCTACCCGTTACACCCAAGTGGAGGTGAATAGCGAAACCAAGCGCGATTTCGAATTCGCTTGTCAGGACATTCAGATCAAGATCGCCGATCGGCTGCGCGCCCTGGAACAAATCCTGCGCGGTTGCGCGGCGTTCGTGGAGCAGTCCGGAAGAGTAAGCCGTCAGGAGTGGCGCAACTTCACGGCGCGCCAGAAAGTGGACGTGGAGCTCCCTGGCGTACAAGGAATCGGTTTCGCGCTCCTGATTCCCCCCGAACAACTGGCGCGGCATGTTCAGGAAATTCGCGCGGAGGGCTTCCCGACCTACGAGCTGCGTCCCCCGGGCGAGCGGGAGGTATATTCTTCGGTTATCTACGTGGAACCCTTCACGAACCGAAATCTTCGCGCTTTCGGCTACGATATGCTGAGCGAACCGGTCCGCCGCGCCGCGCTGATACGGGCCCGGGACACCGATTCCGCCGCGCTCTCGGGTAAGGTCGTCCTGGTGCAAGAAACCGACCAGGACGTTCAGGCGGGTACCCTGTTGTTTGTGCCGGTGTACCGTCCGGGAGCGCCTCGCGAAACCACCGCTCAGCGGCGGAACGCGTTGTTGGGTTGGGTTTATAGCCCTCATCGTATGAATGATCTCATGCGCGGCATCCTGGGAAACTGGGACCAGGCCGGTCCTAATCGCGTTCGGTTGCAAGTGTTTGATGGCGAGAAGGTCTCCTCCGAAAATCTGCTGTACGACAGCCTGGCCGGCGCCCGCGGCCCAAGACGCGGCGCGGCGCCGTCTGTCTTGCAAACCGGAATTGTCTCAGCCGGACGCCAATGGACCCTTCGGTTCACTCTGATGGGCCAACCGTCCGGAGCAAAAGGCGACAGCAAAGCCTGGCTCGTGCTGGTCGGAGGCGCGAGCACCAGCCTCTTGCTGGCCGGTCTGTTCTTGTCCGCGCTCAATACCTGGTTCAAAGCCCGCCAGATGGCCCTGGAATTAACCGCCAACCTCGTTCAAAGCGAGCATCGCTACCGCTCGCTCCTTAATGCGATGCCCGACGGCTACTCCCGTTGTCGGATGGTCTTTGATAGAAACGGACGACCGACGGACTTTGTCCACCTGGAAGTGGATCGCGCCTTCGAGCAGTTGACCGGCTTGCGCGAGGCGGTTGGAAAAACGGTAACCGCACTCATTCCTGGGATCGCAGAAGAGAATGCAGCGCTATTCGACCGCTACGGAAGGGTGGTCTCGACCGAGCAATCGGAGCGCTTTGAAGTGTTCCTGAAACCCCTCGCGCGGTGGTATTCCATTTCCGCGACCTTCGCCGGCGGTGGATGTTTCGCTACGATTTTTCAGGACATCAGCGAGATCAAACGCATTGAGCGCGAGTTCCGGGAGAAGAGCGAGCACTACGAGCTGTTGTTGCAGACCTCGACCGACGCCATTCACATCGTTGACCGGGAGGGAAACCTGCTCGAATGGAACGAGGCGTTCCGCGCGCACCTCCAATACGAACCTGGGGAGATGGGGCGGCTCAAGGTTGCGGACTGGGACGCGCGCTGGAGCGAGGCGGAACTCAAGGAGCGGATCGCCTCGTTGATTCGGTCGGGCAGCCGCTTCGAGACCGAGCACCGCCGCAAAGACGGGTCGATTCGGCAAGTGGAGATCAATGGGGCGGGGATGCGATGGAAAGGCCAGGAGGTGCTGTACGCCTCCGCGCGGGACATGACCGAGCGGAAAGCAGCGGAAGCGGATTTGCAGGAACTGCATGTTCAAGCCCAACGCGAGGCGCAAGTCAAGGCGGAGTTGCTCAAAGAAATCAATCATCGCGTCAAGAACAACCTGGCTTCGATTCTGGGTTTGCTGGTCAATGAACGCCGACAAACGCCGGCGGAGGGACGCGCTTTCGTGGAGGTGGTGCTGGAGCGCCTGACGCAGCGGATTTCCAGCCTGCTGGAGGTGCATCAGATGCTGGCCGACTCGCAATGGGCGCCGATCCGGCTGACCGAATTGGCGGAGCGCATTTTGCGCGGCGTCTGCCGCGCCCTGCCGGAAGGCCATCGGGTGCTCCCGGCCATCGCGCCCTCGGAGCTGCGGGTTTCCCCGCGCCAAGCGGCCAATGCGGCTCTGGTGCTCAACGAGTTGGTCACCAACTCCATCAAGCATGCGAGCGAGGCGCGGCCTTTGACCAGCGTCCGATTTCAGGTGGAAGCGGAGGGGGAAAATCTGCGCCTCGAGTATCGAGATAATGGCGTTGGCTATCCTGCCGCGGTGCTGTGCGGGGAACAAGCGGGGTTGGGCCTCAAACTGATTCGACAGTTGGCAACCGAGTCCTTGCGGGGCAGCCTGGAAATAACCAACAGCCAAGGGGCGGTCACCGTTTTGCTCATCAAGGCCGAGCGCGCCACGCAAACCTGAGATCCCAACCGCCAACGCCTCGCGGCCCCCTCACGGTTTCAGGCCGCCGTTGGCCGCCCGCATGGTTCAATCCGCAGTGGTTGTCCGACGCAGCCCTCGCCTCCTCGGGAGGGCTGGGGAGAGGAGGCCGTCGGCCGGAGCGCCGACTTGCAGTCGGCGTTGCGTGTCCGTTATTTCAGCCGGCCCCGGCTTGGTTGAAGGCCGGACCACGGGCTTGGATTACCGTTGGTCTTCAAAGCCATCGATCCCTCCTCAGGGTCCGACGCGTTAAACAGCCTCAGGACTCCTGAAACCGTGGAAATCAGGTGACACCGCAATTCCCCTCACCCCAGCCCTCTCCCGAGGGAGAGGGAGCAGGACCGTCCGCCCGGAGAGGTCCACCGGCTTTCCAGGTCTGCGAGTTTCTGTGCGGCGGGATCAGGAATCCTGAGACTAAAAGTCGGCGCTCCGGGAGGCGGAACGCCCCGCCGCCCGGAGCGGGGAAGCGGCGAGGTCAGGCCAGCAACGGCGTGACCACCTCTCCGCTGACATCCGTGAGCCGAAAATCCCGGCCCTGGAAACGGTAGGTCAGTCGCTCGTGATCGATCCCCAGGGCGCGCAGCATCGTGGCGTGGAGGTCATGCACGCTGACCGGGTTCTCCACAATGTTGTAGCCGAAGTCGTCGGTTGCGCCGTAAACCAACCCCGATTTGAACCCGCCGCCCGCCAGCCAAAGGGAGAAGCAACGCGGATGGTGGTCGCGGCCGAAATCGTCTTTGCGGATCTCGCCCTGGGAATAAGCGGTGCGCCCGAACTCGCCGCCCCAGATCACCAGGGTTTCGTCCAATAGACCCCGCTGCTTGAGGTCCAGGATCAACGCGGCGCTGGCGCGATCGGTCTGCTGGGTTTGGTTTTTAATGCCGTTGGGCAAACCCCCGTGATGATCCCAATCCCGGTGGCACAATTGAACAAAGCGAACCCCGCGTTCCGACAAGCGCCGGGCGAGGAGACAATTGTTCGCATACGACGCTTTGCCCGGTTCGGCCCCATAGAGGTCCAGGATGTGTTTTGGCTCCCGCCCCAGATCCGTCAACTCCGGCACGCTCGTTTGCATGCGGAACGCCAGCTCGTAATTGCTGACGTGCTCGGCGATGGCGGGGTCGCCCAAGGCACCGAGTTCCTTGCGATTCAACTCCTGCATCGCGTCAATCAACTGCCGCCGCGCCTTGCCGCTCAAGCCCGGCGGGTTCGAAACGTAAACCACCGGGTCGCCTTGATTGCGAAACTGCACCCCCTGGAAATTGGCCGAGAGGAAACCGTTGCCCCAGTAATGTCCCTGCAAGGCCTGCCCGCCGCTGCCGCTGGTGAGCACCACGAAGGCCGGCAGATCCTCGTTTTCGCTCCCCAGGCCGTAGGCCAGCCACGCGCCCATGGTCGGGCGGCCGGGTTGGGCGTGGCCCGTGCCCATGAAGGTCACGGCGGGATCGTGGTTGATCGGTTCGGTGAACATCGAACGGATGAGGGTGATGTCATCCACGATGCCGCCGATATGGGGCAGCAAACCGCTCATTTCTACGCCGGACTTGCCGTACCGCTTGAACTCGAACGGCGAGCCGACGCAGCGCAACACCGCCTGGCCCGCGGTCATGCCCGTAATGCGCTGTCCCTGGCGAATCCCGGGCGGCAGTTCCTGGCCGGTCAGCTCCTTCAGCTTCGGCTTCGCGTCGAACAGATCCAAATGGGAAGGCGCGCCGGATTGGAACAAGTAGATCACCCGTTTGGCTTTGGCCGGGTAATGGAGCGCCTTGAGCGCGCCCTTGGGTTCGCGGCCGCTCCCGGCCTCGGCGCCGAACAACCCCGGCCGCAACAGCGAGGATAGGGCCAGCGCGCCGAGGCCGGTCGTACTGCGGGCCAGGAACGCGCGGCGGCTGAGGATCGATCGAGTTTCGTCTTGAAAACCCATGGGGGCTATTTGGTGATCGTTTCGTTGAGGTTGAGCAGCACGTTGGCCACCGCGGTCATCGCCGCCAGTTCGGTCGGGTCAAGGGACGCGGGCACGGGGGACTCGCCGACTTTGAGGAACGCTCGCGCTGCGGCGGGATCCTGGCGGAAGTTCGCGAGCTGTTCCGCGTAGGCGCGGCGCAACACCTTGACTTCGTCGGGTTGCGGCGCGCGACCGAGCGCGCGCCGGAAGGCGCGCGCCACGCGCTGGTCCGGATTCGCGGGCGCCTCGCGCATCGCCTGCTGGGCCAGCCCGCGCGCGGCCTCGACATAAACCGGATCGTTCATGAGCACCAACGACTGCAACGGCGTCTGGGTGCGTTGGCGCAGGCACGTGCAAACTTCGCGGCTCGGGGCGTCGAACGTGGCGAAGGAGGGATAATGCGCCGAGCGCCGCCAGAACACATAGAGGCCCCGGCGATACAAGGCGTCGCCCTTGTCCTGCTCGTACGTGGCATCCACGCCATCCCAGACGCCCGGCGGCTGGTAGGGCTTAACACTGGGCCCGCCAATGCGAAGGTCCAGCAGGCCGGCCACGGCCAGCGCGTTGTCGCGCACAAATTCGGCGTCCAGGCGCAGGCGCGGGCCGCGGGTGAGGAGGCGATTGTAGGGATCGCGCTCCAGTTTTTCCGGCGTGACCGCCGCGGACTGCCGATAGGTGGCGCTGGTCACGATCAGGCGAACCAGCCCTTTAACGTCCCAGGCGCCCACCGGTCGGGCGGGGGGGTGGCGGGTGTCTTTTTGGCCGGCCGCGTCCCCGTCGCGGAATTGGACCGCCAGCCAGTCCAACAATTCCGGATGGCTCGGCCACTCGCCTTGGGAGCCGAAATCGTTGACCGTCTTGACCAGCCCTTCGCCAAAGAACATCGCCCAATAGCGATTGACCGTGACCCGGGCCATCAGCGGATTTTCCGGGGCCGCCAGCCAGCGCGCCAGCGCCAGGCGGTTGGCCGGTCCGGGCGGCAAAGGCGGCAGAACTGCGGGCGTACCGGGGGTGACCAGCTCGCCTTTGGAGCGAAAATCACCTCGCGCCAGGACATACGTGGCGCGCGGCGGGTTCATCTCCTCCGCCACCAGGGTCGTGGGGATCTGGGTGTAGAATCGTTCCTTGCGCTCGCGCGCTTCCGCCAAGGCGGCCACGGAGCGCAAGTAATCCGCCGCGAACGCTTCTTTGTAGATGCGCTCGAGGTCGCCGCGCTCCTCGTCGGTCCGGGTCCCGCGGGACTTCGCAATGATCGGCAGGTACCCGTGCAAGGCAAGCGCGCGAGCGTCCTCGTCCGTGAAGGTTCTTTGGTAGAGGCGAACCTCATCCACCAAGCCTTTGATAATAGCCTCGCCATTGCGGGCGCCGACGCGCAAGGGTTCATGGTTGGCAATGGCTCCGCCCAGCTTGTTCTTCTCGATCTCCGTTTCGCTCAGGCGCCCATCCACGTAGATCTTCAATCCGGCGGCCTTGGACGTCCCGTCATAAGTCACCAACACCTGTCGCCATTGCTTCTTGGGAAACGCGGCTTTGGTCCTGACCTTGAGCGCTTCCTCGGGCCAGGCGCTCGCCAGGTGGGCTTCGAAGTGTCCATCGGCGAAAAACAGATCAAAACCGCGATAGCCGGGCCCTTTTTCCATGCGACTCAGCACCGCGCCATCCGTTTCAAGCCTCACCCAGGCGCCGTAGCTGAACGCGTTGGTCCGTTCCAGGTTGGCCGGGACGGCGATCTCGACATAAGCCTTGCCATCGCCGCTAAGGGCCTTTCCCAGACGGCCCTCCCCAAATTCTGGTTTCTCGGCATTCACGATCCGGCCCTCCGTCCCGGCCGGGAGGGCGGCCCGCAGGGAATCGTCAAAGGCCAACCGGGCCAGCAGGCCTTCGTCGTTCAGTTGGGGCGACGGCCGGGCGATGGTTTCCTGTTCCCATTTCTCTTGGGTTTCACCCAGTTCGTTGATGCGATCCTGAAGGGTCTTTTCCGCGTCTTTCAGCGCGAAATCGGCTTCCACGAACTTCAACGCCTGGTCCGCAGTGGGCACCGGCAGGCGCGGGGGGGGATTGTCGGTGCGGATCCGATCCAGACCTTTCTCGGGCACATTGTGAAAGAACGCGTACATCCGGTAGAACTCCTTCGTCGCCAGCGGATCGTACTTGTGGTCATGACACTCGGCGCAGGCGAAGGTCAGGCCCAGCCAGACGGCGCCGACGGTGTTGACGCGGTCCACGACATACTTGTTGAGATACTCATCCGGATCGGCGCCGCCTTCGTCGTTGGTCATGTTATTGCGGACGAAGCCGGTGGCCACGCGCTGGGACTGGGTGGCCTCGGGAAGCAGGTCGCCGGCGAGCTGTTCGAGGGTAAATTCGCTGTACGGCAGGTCGTCATTGAAGGCCTTGATAACCCAATCGCGCCAGAGCCACATGAAACGGACGCCGTCGAAATGGTAGCCGCTGGTGTCGGCGTAGCGGGCGAGGTCCAGCCAGTTTTGCGCCATGCGCTCGCCGTAATGCGGCGAGGCCAACAGGCGGTCGACCACCTTTTCGTACGCGCCGGTCGAGCGGTCGGCCAGGAACGCATCCACCTCCGTCACGGTCGGCGGCAAGCCCGTAATGTCGAACGTGGCGCGGCGGATCAAAGCGACTTTCTCCGCCTGGGGATTGGGCCGAAGCTTCTCCTTCTCGAGCCGGGCGAGGGTAAAAGAGTCAATCGGGTTGCGCGGCCACTTCCGATCCCGCGCCGCCGGCAACTCCGGCCGCTCCGGCGGAATGAAGGCCCAGTGGTTTTTCCAAACCGCGCCTTCCCGCACCCATCGCGTCAGCAGGGCAATCTGCTCCTTCCCGAGCGGTTTGTTGTGCGCGGGCGGCGGCATGACGTCCTCCGGGTCCGTCGCCGTGATGCGCCCGACCAAAGCGCTTTTGCCCGGGTCCCCCGCCACGAGCGCGCGGTTGCCTGATTTGAGCTCCTGAAAAGCGACGGCCTGGACGTCGAGACGCAGACCGCCCTTGCGTTTTCGCTCGTCCGGCCCATGGCAGGCGTAGCAATGCTCCGAAAGGATGGGCCGTATGTCGCGGTTAAAGTCGACCTTTGCGGGGGCGGTCGACGGGGCCGCGGTCGCGGCTTGAAGGGCCCGCGCCAACCCAAGGGTCAGCAACCAGCCGATCAACGGGGCGAGGCGCTCAAACATAGAGTTGAACTTAACATGCCCATAATGAATCTTCAATCACTGCCGGCCGGCGGCAAAAAAGACGCCGATCGGGCTCCTCGGCCCGGTGATCTTCGCGCGGGGCCGCTTCCTCAAGGGCGGCCGGATTCTCCCTCAATTCGGAACCGTCGCGTTATCCGCCATCCAATGCGCGTCCATCCAGGAATCGCCGGCGGGGACGTTGAGCGGCATCGTGGCGGTGTAACTGATCGGGGCCTTGATGGTGGCGCCGCGCCAACGGTGGATTTCGGAATGACCATCGGTAAAGGAAAACCCGCAGGCGCCGTTATGATAACTGGCGGGAAAATCGATGATCCGAGCCAAAGCGCGGGAGTCGGAAGGTTGGTTGTTTCGGCAGGCAATGGCGAAGGCGGCGTCGTTGATGCTATCGGGATGCTCGTCGACGAACAGGATCGTTTTGGAGGGTTTGACGATTTCGGAGAGCTTTCCGTAACTCCGCCAGGCGTTGGCATTGCTATTGGGGTAGTCCAGCCATCCGCTGGACCCAATCGCCTGGCTTATCGAGACGCTGCGCACGCGGGGTCGAATCGCCCCGGCCACGTTGACGCGGGACATATCGGCCGGACACTTGAAAAGCGCGGCGTTCTTGCCCAGATACGGCCAGATGGGGCTCTTGACGAGGTCTTGATTCACATCCCAGTTCGAAGGGTTCCCTCCATTGAAATCCAGGCCGCCCGCGCACCAGTTCTTGTTCTTGGGATACGGCGCGCCATCGCTGTCGGTGGTCACGAAATCGAGATAGTCATCCGCGTACATTCGCCACGCGACGCTCAATTGCCGGGTGTTGTTCATGCAACTGATGCCCGCGGCCTTCGCTTTGCTCTTGGATAAGGCGGGCAACAGCATCGCCGCAAGGATGGCGATGATGGCGATGACAACAAGCAACTCAATCAAGGTAAACCCCGGCACCGCCGCCGGCGGTCTCCGCGTTCGTGATGTGGTTTTGTTCATAAATCCATACGGCCGTGCGGTGACGTTCGGGAGGGTAGCCGCCTGGCGGAGCTCGGTCAAGGGCCGACCCTGCGACAGGGCCGACCCTGCGACAGGCCCGACCCTGCCGGCCATCCCGCTCAGCGAATGCCCGGCCAGGTTGGGGCAGGGTTCCGCCCCGTTTGCGGTTGGATGCGTTCCCACCCAGTTGGCAACCCGGTTCGCGGGCCGTCGCCGCCGCCCGGCGCGGCGGGCAAAAAGGACTTGCAAACGCGCGGAGGAAGGCGAAAGTCACAAGAGTAGAGGTTATATAATGAACAAGTTTATATCATGCATTGTCCCGATGGCGCTCGCCGCGACCGGCGCGGCCGTCGGCGCTGAAGCCTGGTGGCCCCAGTTTCGGGGGCCGAACGCCTCCGGGGTTTCCGCCTCCGCGCGGCCGCCCGCGGACTTCGGCCCCGGCACGAACCAGCTTTGGAAAATCTCCGTTCCGCCGGGCGCGTCGTCGCCGTGCGTGTGGGGCGATAGGATCTTCCTGACCGCGCTTGACCACGGCAAGCTCCAGACCCTTTGCTACCAGCGGAGCGACGGCGCATTGCGCTGGAAGCGCGACGCGCCGGCGGAGGCGATCGAAGACTACAATACCAGCGAAGGCAGCCCGGCGGCGCCCACGACCGCGACGGACGGCGAGCGGGTGGTGAGCTATTTCGGCTCGTGCGGGTTGGCCTGTTATGATACCGAGGGCCAGGAACTTTGGCGCTACCCGCTGCCCGTGGCGCGCACCGCCGGCGGTTTCGGCAGCGGCGGTTCGCCCGCCATCCTGGGCGATCTGGTGGTCGTCAACCGCGACCAGGTTACGGGCTGTTCCTTGCTGGCCGTGGATTTACGCTCCGGCAAGAAGGCGTGGGAAGCCGCGCGACCCGATGTAACGCAGAGTTTTGGCACGCCGATGGTCTGGAAGAACGACGGCGCGGAGGAAGTGGTCATGTCCGGTTCCCTCAAACTCAAGGGTTATGATCTAAAAACGGGAGCGGAGCGCTGGACGCTGGGCGGGATGCCGTCGTTCACCTGCACCACGCCGGTGCTGGGCGATGGGCTGCTGTTCTTTGCCGGTTGGGCGCCGGGCAAGGACGCGGGTTCGAAGATGTCCTTTGCCCAACTCGCCAGCCAGGCGGACAAAAATGGCGATGGGGTGATCACGTGGGAGGAAGCGAAGGCCGCGGGCATGGAGGCCTTTTTCAAAGCGTTCGATTTTAACGGTGATGGCAAAATCACCGCGGAGGATATTGACAACATGAACGCGATGATGGCCAAGGGCGAAAACGTGCTCGTGGCCGTCAAGGCGGGCGGCCATGGCGCCTTGACCGAACAACACGTGGCGTGGAAGCAAACGCGCGGGCTGCCTTATGTGCCCTCGCCCTTGCACTACCAGGGGCGCGTTTACCTCGTGCGCGATGGCGGTTTAGTCTCCAGTTTTGATGCCAAGACCGGCCAACCCTACTATCAGCAGGAACGCATCGATGCCATCGGCAGTTACTACGCTTCGCCGGTCGCGGCCGACGGGCGCATTTACGTCGCCTCCCTCAACGGTCGCGTTACGGTGCTGGCGGCCGGCGGCGAGCAGCCGAAAGTCTTGCGCCAGGCGGATTTTGGCGAGCGGATCACCGCCACTCCCGCGCTCGTCGGCAAGGCGCTGTATCTCCGCACCGCCACGGCGTTGTTCGCCTTTGGCGAATGACCCGAAGCGCCTGATTGGGTCGGGGCGAGCGACATAAACGCCTCCCGCGCTCGCCGGCTTGCCAAGCGTCCCGGCAGCCAGGCGCCGTGACGCGCTCCTGCCGCCATCCTACCCGCGCCATCGACGGTCCCCGCGGTCATCCTGAGCTTGAGGGATGCTCCTTACCATAAATACCACTTGATGTCTCAATGAAGCGCGCTACTTTATGGCGTTGCAGCCCCAATTCACAGTCGCGCGGTTGGCCCGGCGCGGAGTTCCTGGCGCTTTCCCGCGGGGCGCCCCCCCGGGGGTGAGTAGCGGTTTGAATGCCGCGCCCAGCCGCAGGACGGACGAAAGGCACCAGATGGAGCGCTCCACTCGCGCGCCCGACCGGAAGCGGGACGCCTCCAAGCGCTGGACCCGCCTCTCGGCCGGGCTCTGCCTGCTCGCCGCCCTGTTCGCCCAAACCACACTCCTTCGCGCCCAAACTCAGGCGACGAATCATGTGCTCGAGCTCGATGGCGCGGGGGGTTACTTGGAACTGCCGCCGAACATCTTCAATGACCTCGACGAGGCCACGATCGAGGCCTGGGTGCGTTGGGATGACTTGAGCGGCGCCGAGAAGCGCGTGTTCAACTACGGGGACGCCCTCAAAGACCTGTCGATCATGACCGGCTATTATGCCGATAACACGGCGCTGACTTTCGTCGTGGCCCCGGACCTGCACTACATCAAAGCGGAGGGCCTTTTACGCCCGCGCCAGTGGTATCACGTCGCGGCCGTCTCCGGCCGACGCGGCATGAAGCTTTACGTCAATGGCGCGCTCCTGGGCGCCAACGACTACGGCGGGAGCTTTTCGGGTTTCAAAAACGGAACGCGCCATTACGTGGGACAGACGGTGACCACCAATGATCCGCCGACGTTGTTCAAGGGCGCCGTGGATGAAATCCGCGTCTGGCGGGTCGCACGGTCCGCCGATCAGATCCGGCAAGGAATGTCCCAGCGGCTGACGGGTAAGGAAGAAGGACTGGCCGCCCTCTGGAATTTCGACGACGCGGCCCAGGGTGTAGTGAAAGACTCCGGACCGGGCGGGCATCACGGGAAGTTGATGGGCTCGGCCAAAATTGTGGAAGCCGCGTTGCCCGCGGCGACCAGCTTGCCTTCCTGGTCGCGGCTGCTCTTGCAAGTCACCGATGAGGCCGGCGCCCCCTTGCCGAACGTGAGTATCCGCGCTGAAGTGGGTGGCGTCGAAGTCGCCCATGCGACCAGCGATTCGCGCCGGCTTACGCCCCTCACGATTTGGACGAATGTGCCGTCGGTGGACCTCTCCGCTTCCGGCTCCAACGACCTCGGCGGCTGGCAATTTGCCGTCCCTCTCGCCCCCTACGCGGAGCGGACCAACCAATGGAAGCTGGGACGCGCCCTTAATCTGGCCGGACGCGCGACGGCGCTGGACGGCAAGACGCCGCACGCCAACCTGGTCGTGGAATTGGTCCGACCAAACGGGGGAGGCATTGAGAAAGCAGAAAACGGAAAGCGCAAAGCGGAAGATGAAGAGGGTGTTTTGGCGTCGGCGGGTACGAACCACGCGCTTTACCTCGACGGGAAGAGTTCCGTCGAGTTGCCGGCGAATCTGCTGCAGGGCGCGCGTGAAGTGACTTTTGAAGCCTGGCTAAGATGGGATGAAATCGGCTATCACGCGACTGCCTTCGATATTGGGGATAGCTCGCGAAATCTCGTTTTATGCCTTGGTAACGATGGCTACGGTGAGGCTTTTGGTATCCTGAGTGAAGGCAAGCCAATATACCCGTCGTTTGCCGTCGTCCAAGCCGCTCCCCTGCTTCACACTTGGCGCCATGTGGCTGCGGTTGCGGGTACAAACGGTGTGCGGATTTACCTCAACGGTATTCTGGGGGAGACCAAAGCTTACACGGAGGGTCTTTTCAATGATGGCCTCGCCCAACAGGCTTTCCTGGGCCGTTCCGCCGTGGCCGGAGGCGTGAGTTTACACGGCGAGATGGACGAAGTCCGACTTTGGAGGACGGCGCGCGCGCCGGAACAGATTCGCGAGAACATGGGTCGGAAGCTGACCGGGAGTGAGGAAGGTTTGGTCGGCCTTTGGAATTTCGACGATCCGGCCAATCCGGGACGCGACTCCTCCCCGGGGGCCCACCATGGCAAGCTCATCGGGCAGGTCACCGTCACGAACGCGGGGCTGCCGCCGATCCTATTTGGGAAGATCGCCGATGCGGCGGGCAATCCACTACCAAACGCCAGCCTTACGCTTCGGCTCCCGAACGGTGCGGAGCAGCGTTTCACCGCCAACGATGCCGGCGAGTATGCGGGCACGATAAACTCCGTCGGGCGCTGGGACCTGTTTGTTTCGAGCGGTGGAAGGTCCGCCTACCGCCTCGGTTTTAAGCCACGCGGCGGAGGGCTCCAACGGCTCGACTGGACGCTGGCGGACACGGAGAAAACCCCCGTGGTGTTAGGCCGAAGGGGCCTAGAGGATCAGGCCTCGTCTGAAAGCCAGAGGTCAGAGGTCGGAGGTCAGAGGTCAGATGCGGAGCCGGCCACAAGTTTCCCCCCCGGAGCCGTCGTGGCAACGGCACTTACCGATGAGCAGGGTAGTTTTCGGTTTTCGAACGTGAAACCGGGCCTTTATCAGGTCCGCGCCCAGATCCCCGGCGGGCGGGCCTGGCTCGACGCGGGTCGAGTGCTTTATGCGGAGGTCGATCAGCCCGAGACCGAACGTGCGCGTCTGGCCAATCTCGAATTCCGTCTGGCGCCGCTGAGCAAGGGTCGTTGGAAGCGATTCGGCGCGCAGGACGGCATGAAAGCCAATGCGACCGGTCGCATCTTAGGCGCGTCCGACGGCGCGCTGTGGAACATGGGCGCCGGGTCCCTTTTCCGCTTCGATGGGCGTGAGTTTCTCCTTGCCGCCGAACATGGCCTGACGGGCTATCCGAAGGGGCCCGTAGGGGCCTATCTGGATGACAAAGGCGCGCTTTGGGTGGGGACGAGCGATGGGCTTTGGCGCTACCGCCCAGCGTCCGAGGCTCCGGCTCGGCTTTCTCTGCCGGGCGTTCCCACCGACGAAATCCTCGAAATCACCGGAACCTCCGACGGGGCGGTGTGGTGGCGCGCTGGCAACACGCTGGTCCGTTACCATCACGGTCAGGGCGCGGTGTTCACCAACTTGTGGTCTGTAGCCACGGCGGACGAAGATCTGAAAGCCATGCTGGAGCGGTTGGCTCCCAACGGCGATCGTCTCTGGCTAGCGGGGCCCGGCGCGGGTTTAGTGCGGTTTGACGGCACCAACCAGGTTCGCTGGACCCGTCAGCAAGGGCTGCCTTCCGACGATACCGGCCCGGTAACGACTTCGCCCGAGGGCGACGTTTGGCTCGCGGCCGGCGCGGAGGGAGTCGCGCGGTTCGACGGGACCAACTTTTTCCGGCTTACCCCCCGTGATGGTCTCCCCACCGGGCTGATCACTTCTATTTATGTTGCGCCCGATCGGCGGGTTTGGTTTGGGACCGTGCAGGGAACCGTGGCGCGCTTCGACGGTCGGAGCTTCACCTATTATGACACCGCGCGCGACCTGGCGGGCCGCAAGAGCAGCGCCTCCGAGACCCCGTGCTGGGCCATTCAGCAGGGCCCGGACGGCGCCATGTGGTTTGGCACTTCAGGCGGGCTGCGGCGTCTTGAGGAAGGCGCCCTTAGTCAATACTACCTCGCCGATGGGTTCCCGGCCGGAAACCTTAATTCGCTGGTGGCCGTCCCGGGCGGTTCGCTTACCGCGCTGGTGAGCAGCAACACCCTGGCCACGTTTGATGGCCGGCGTTTCCACACCAATACCTTGCCGCTCGCCGCGACCGCCATCATTCCCGGCTCGAATGGAACGATTTATGCCTCCTTGGCCTCCACTCCAGCGGCGCCCGAGCGGATCGCCCTGCTGCAAGCAGGGCAAGTCCTCTCGATCCTCACGAATTCTTCTGGCCGGCCTGGCAGTCAATTCATCTGCCTCGCGCGCGCCGCCGATGGCGCCATTTGGGCAGGCACCGCTTCCAATGGCGTGGCGCGCTTCGCGGGAAATGACGGTGTGGCCGCGCTTGTTCGGACCAACGGTTTGCTGACCAATGCCGTTTTCGCTATTCATTGCGACCCGCGGGGGACGGTGTGGATCGCCGTCTTTGGAGGCATCGTCCGCTTCGACGGAACCGACTGGAGAGAGTTCGGGCCGGCCCAGGGCGCCCCAGGAAAGTTCGTCTATGCCATTGAAACGGGACCTGACGGACGGGTTTGGTTTGGCGCCTTCGACGGCGGTCTGGCCCGGTTCGACGGGCAATCGATCCAACCGGTCGGGCCGGGCTCCGGGACCTTCGTCCCTGGCAGTGTCTACAAGATCTTCCGCGCGGCCAACGGCGACCTCTGGTTTGGCACCCCCGCGGGAGTGACACGATACGATGGGACTGCCTGGGTTCCGTTGGATGAGGGCGACGGCCTGCTTTCGGACGAAATTGGTTCCATCGCCCAGGATGCGGATGGCGCCATGTGGTTTGGTGGCGCAGGAAATGAGCTGACGCGCTACCAGCCGGTGGTCGCCACCAATCCTACTCCCGCCCTTGAGGTCCAAACCGACCAAGTTTACACGAATCTGAACGAGTTGCCCAGCATCACGGCCGGACGACTAATAACCTTCAAAGTCAACGCCGTGGACTTCCGCACGCGCCCGGAGAAACGCCTCTGTCGCTACGCGGTCCTCCCGGGCCGGGTGGACGCTCCCCCGGCCAAGACCGACCCGGCGTGGGGCCCGGCAACGCGCGACGCCGAGTTTCCTTGGCTGGCTAAGTCGCGCGGTGAGTTCACTTTCTTCGCCCAGGCGATTGACCGGGATCTGAACTACTCGCCGCCGGCGCGAGCTCAACTGATCATCGTGCCGCCCTGGTTTCTGAATGCCTGGATCGCCTTGCCCTCGGGCGGCGGGTTGCTGGGTTTGGTGAGCTGGGCTTTCGTGGCCCGATCGTTGGTCATCCGGCGCAAGCGCGAAGCGGAGCGGCTGCGCGAGCAAATGCTCGAGCAGGAGCGCCAGTCCAAGGCCGCGCTGCAAGAGGAAGTAGCCGAACGCAAGCGGGCCGAGGAATATTACCAGACGCTGGTGGAGACCATTCCCCACATCGTGGTGCGAAAGGATCGAGAGGGACGCTATACTTTCGTGAACTCGACCAGCCGCCAATGGGCGGGGTTCCAGGGGCGCGAGATGCTCGGCAAAGACGACTCGGTCTGGGCTCCACCCGAGATTAGTCGCGATATCCGCGCCCTGGATCTGGAGGTGATGTCCACGGGCAAAACCCTCGAACTGGTCCGCGCCATGGAGGTGCCGGGCATGGCAGGCAAGACGTATTTGCACTCGATCCGCTCACCCATCCGCGACGAGGTCGGCAAGATCATCGGCGTCCAGATGATCGCCTGGGATGTGACCCATGAAAAAGAAGCCGAGCATGCCCTCAGAGTAGCCAAGGAGCAGGCCGACGCCGCCAACAAGGCCAAGAGCCAATTCCTGGCGAACATGTCCCACGAACTGCGCACGCCGCTCAATGCCATCATCGGCTATAGCGAGATGCTGCAAGAGGAGGTCGAGGAACTCGACCAGCAGCAACTGGGACCCGATCTGCAAAAGATTCACGGCGCCGGCAAGCACCTGTTGGGCTTGATCAATGATATCCTGGATCTCTCCAAGGTTGAGGCGGGCAAAATGGCGCTTTACCTGGAAGACTTTGATATCCCCAGCATGATTACCGAGGTGGCCAGCACAGTGCGCCCGCTGGTGGCGAGAAACGGGAACCGGCTGGAGGTACTCTGCCCGCCCGATCTTGGACCCATGCGCGCCGACCTGACGAAGGTTCGCCAAACCCTCTTTAACCTCTTGAGCAATGCCTGCAAGTTTACGGAACGGGGCGTGATTCGGCTGGAGGTAAAACGAGCGCAAAGCAATCAGTTAGCGCTCGCCGGGGTTGAAACCGCGGGCCGCTCCTTGATAACGGATGACGCGTCGTGGATCACCTTCTCCGTCGCCGATACCGGCATTGGGATGACGACCGAGCAGATGAGCCGGCTATTCGAAGCCTTTGCGCAAGCGGATGCCTCGACCACCCGCAAGTATGGCGGCACCGGTCTGGGCCTGGCTATTAGCCGCAGGTTCTGCCGGATGATGGGAGGCGATTTGGCCGTCAGCAGCGAACCGGGCAAAGGCAGCGCCTTCGTCGCCACCCTGCCCGCCCGCGTCCAAAGCCAGGGTACCGAATCGGGCGCTTCCTGGGTCGCGCGGCCAACCGCTGAGACGGCCGGCGCGACGGTAATCGTCATTGACGACGATCCCATCGCGCGCGATTTAATCCAGCGGACGCTGCGCAAGGAAGGCTTTAACGTGGCGTTAGCCGGCGACGGCCCCAGCGGCCTGGACCTGGCGCGGCAACTCAAACCCCGGGTCATCACCCTGGACGTAATGATGCCCAGCATGGACGGTTGGGCGGTGTTGAGCGCGTTGAAGGCGGATCCGGCGACCGCCGATATTCCCGTGATCATGCTCACGATCGTGGATGAGAAACAGATTGGGTTTGCGCTCGGGGCGGTGGATTATTTCACTAAACCCATCGATTGGGGACGCATGGCGGCGAGTCTGAAAAAATATCGCCAGCCGAACCTGCCCCAGACCGCGCTGGTGGTGGAAGACGACGCGTCCACCCGCGAGATGCTGCGCCGCACGCTGCTCAAGGAGCGCTGGGAGGTGCTGGAAGCGGAAAACGGCCGGGTGGCCCTCGAACGCCTCGCCGGGCGGGCGCCCACGGTGATCCTGCTGGACCTGATGATGCCCGAGATGGACGGGTTTGAGTTTATGGAAGAGCTTCGGAAGCGGCCCGAATACCGGCAGGTTCCGGTCGTGGTCATCACCGCCAAAGACCTCACCGAGCAGGACCGGCAGCGCTTAAACGGACAGGTGGCGCGCGTGATGCGGAAAGGCGCCTTCCAGATGGCGGATTTGGTCCGCGAAGTGCAGGCGGCGAGCGAGGTCCTGTACGGCCCGGGCATTTGATGGACGACAATAACCAACCCAGGAGATAAAATGGCGAAAGTGCTATTGGTGGAAGATAACGAAATGAACCGCGATATGTTATCGCGACGGCTGGAGCGCAAAGGATTCGTCGTGGTGTGCGCGACCGACGGGGAGCAGGCCGTCAGGATGGCGGGCGCGGAGAACCCGGCCCTGATCCTGATGGACATGAGCCTGCCGGTCCTGGACGGATGGGAAGCCACCAAGCGGATCAAGGCCTCCACGCCGCGGTTGCCGATCATCGCCCTGACCGCTCATGCGATGGAAGGGGATGAGCGCCGCGCGCGCGAGGCGGGCTGCGATGACTACGACACCAAGCCGATTGAGCTGGGCCGGTTGCTCGAGAAGATGCAGAAGCTCTTGCCGCCCGCGGAGCCCGCTTGAACCGCGAGGGGCTCCAGCCGAAGCTCTTTCCATGAACACCGACCCCGCTCGCCTCCCCGCTTCCCGCCCGAATCCCGCGCCCCGGGGTCCCGGCCAGCCCATCCCGGCCGAAACCGTGGACCTTTCACGGATGCGGCATGAGTTGCGCACGCCGATCAACCACATCCTCGGCTATTGCGAAATGCTCCTGGAGGAATCGTCGTTGCCCCCGGCCGCCGCGGAGGATCTGCGGCGCATCCACGCGGGCGGGCGGGAATTGCAGACCTTGATCAGCCGGTATTTTGATGAACAGGGCTTCTTCCAGGAACGCGACCTTCACCATCTTTATCACGAATTGCGCACCCCGGTAAACCACATCATCGGCTACAGCGACTTGTTGATCGAGCAGGCGGAGGAACTGGGCGCCCAGACCGCCGTGCCCGACCTGCGGAAGATACGCGACGCGGCGAGCCATTGGCTCGCCCTCATGGAGGCGTACCTTATCGAACCGGCGATGCAGGGCGCGGCCGACGTTTCCGCCGCGGCTACGCCCGCGGCCTTGGCGCTCAACCTGGGGTTCGCGTTCAGGATCCCGGAGCCCAAAAGCTCCCGAGGCCTCTTCAAGGACGAGGGCGCGATCCTGGTGGTGGATGACGATGAAAGCAGTCGGGAGATGCTCGCGCGGCGCCTGCAACGGTGCGGTTACACGGTGTCGGCGGTGGCCAGCGGACTGCATGCGCTGTCGCTGGCGCGCGGGCAGAAATTCGACCTCGTCATGCTGGATATGATCATGCCGGGCTTGGACGGGTTTCAAGTGCTGGCTAAATTCAAAACCGAGCCCTCGCTGCGGGAGATTCCGATCATCATGCTCTCGGCGCTGGACGAAGAAAACGGGATCGCGCGCTGCATCGAGATGGGGGCCGAGGATTATCTCTCCAAACCGTTTAACCCGGTGTTCCTCCGCGCGCGCATCGGCGCTTGCCTGGAAAAGAAGCGGCTGCGGGATAAGGAGCGCGCCACCTATGCCGCCCTATTGAAGAGCCAGCAACAGTTGGCCGCCGAGTTGGCGGAAGCCGCCGCTTACGTGCGCGCCTTGCTGCCGGCGCCTTTGGCGGGTCCCATCCAGACCGAATGGTGTTTTCAGCCCAGCGACCAACTGGGGGGCGACGCCTTTGGCTATCACCAGGTCGATGCGGACCACCTGGCCATCTATCTCCTGGATGTCTGCGGCCACGGCGTCGGCGCCGCCTTGCTCTCCGTTTCGGTCCATAACACTATCAGGGCCGAAGCCTTGGCGGGCGTGGACTTCCGCCACCCCGATCAGGTGCTCGCGGGACTTAACCGGGTCTTTAGGATGGAGCGCCAGAACCATCTCTTTTTCTCTCTCTGGTACGGGGTTTACCGGACGTCGCTCAGGGAATTGCGCTTTGCCAGCGGCGGGCATCCTCCGGCGCTCCTGCTCGCGCCGGCCGCCGGCGGGGCCTTCGCGCCGAGCTGCCTCCGCACCCAAGCCCCGGCGGTCGGCTGCTTCGAAGAGGCTCGCTACGCGGCCGCGGCCGCGGCGGTGCCTCCAGGATCCCGGTTGCTGGTGTTTAGCGACGGGGTTTACGAAATCTTTCAGGGCGCGGACCGGGCGGGCACGTGGCAGGAATACGCGGCCGGATTCCAAGCGGTGGAGGTTCAGCGATTGCGGCCCGAGCAGCGGTTGAAGCGCGCGCTGGAGCTCCGCGGCGCCGATTGCCTGGAAGACGACTTTTCTTTCCTGGAACTGCGCTTTGATTAGCCTCAGGACTCCTGATCTCGTGGAATTTGACTGGCCCGGACCGGCTCAAGAACCAAGCGTAGTTCGGTTCCCGGATAGGTCGTTTCTGTGGCGGTCAGTTCG